>ENA-OPCN01000024-OPCN01000024.1-human-gut-metagenome-genome-assembly--contig:-NODE-24-length-128483-cov-7.412145_pt1 | contig 128483 bp, 156 predicted proteins | sample MGYA00241567_ERZ501485 | MGnify/ENA primary metagenome ERZ501485 (study PRJEB25962, sample SAMEA2042579) | human gut metagenome | biome: human gut; feature: human-associated habitat; material: faeces...
CAGAAATAGTAATAGCTGCAGTAACAAGCAGAGCGGAGCCACCACCACGCCGCTGTCGTCGTACCGTTGTGCTTATACATGACCTTGCTGTTACCGGAAGAGTAATAGGCGTACTGCTTCTGGTAGTTCTGTTCATACCGGTTAGCATAACTACGAGTGCCCTGCACTTCGAACTCAGCCAACAGGAACAGATAGTCGGTGAACGCCTTGACATTGGCAAGCACGTCGGAGCTGTTACCAACGGCATCAGCGTACTTGGTAACGCCCTTCATAACCGCTCTCAGGTCGGCAGGAAGCGCGGCCATCAGCGTATTCGCAACAGGGTTCGTTGCGCAGGTGGCACTTGCATTGTAGCCAACTCTGGATGTGGTCACAGCGGAGCCATAGCCAGAAGGAGCAACATCGGTACTGCCAAGGACATCATAGCGCAGATCACAGCCAGCCCAACCACCGTAGTTGTAGTTGCCCCAATGGTTCATATTGAAATACTTCGTACCATCGGTTGCATAGTTGTTATACTTGCTATCACACAGTCCAATCAGTTTGCTACTGATCTTACCGATCTGGAAGTGAATCCTGTTACTACCCTCGACAGAGCTGTTGTGGTCAAAGCCAATAATGAAAACATCAACGGACAGGTTGGAAAGAGAAAGCGTTCCAACTTTACCGTTGATGGTAATGGTCTTTGTTGCACCGACTGACCAGTATTGGCTTGCCAAACCAGCCGCAGCGATCTTGCTGATATCCTCCCAAGAGCAGTCGTTCAATGCAGTACCGACAGCAGGCAGAAACTCCGCAGACACCGCAACTGTCTTACTGCCAGGAGCAGTATGGTTTGTACCAGCAGCCACACTGATAGTGATTGTCGCCGTACCGGTTTTATCGTTCACACTCTGGATAGTTACTACGTTCCCACTCACAGACGCCGTAGCAACGTTGGAATCGCTGGTTTGTACAGAAATTGCACCATCGCCGGCGCGAGTAACAGTGACCGTCTTGCTTTTTGCTGAACTATTCAGAACTACGCTCGTTGCACTCAGGCTCAAAGAGCCTGCCGCTTTACCGATAGTCCAGCTCACCGTCTTAGCAGATGTGCCGCCGTCAGACCAGCAATAATCGTCCTTGGGAGTAAAGGTAGCGTTATAGCTTCCGGCGTTAGTACCGCTTGTAACTCCACCCAATGTCATTTTGGAGCTATCATAGCTGCTCCATGACGGGCTTTGAGAATTACCCGAATATGTCAGGCTGCCACTCTGACTGGGAACTGTAGAGATTGCAAGCCGATTAGGTACGCCGGTAACACGATTAGCAGTGTTTGTGTTTACTGCTCCGTCTGTAGAGGCCGGGAAGAACGACACATAATAAGTCACTCCGTTTTGCAGACCTGTAACAGTCAACGGGCTACTGGCGTACTGATTGCGTGTCGTTACCGCCAACCGATATGCCGCGTCCGCGTCGTCGGGATCAGTAGCATAACCACCCGCCTTAACCACCACAGTAGTCTTCGCCCAAGTCGCCAGCGTTACGCCGTCGCTCACTACGGTAGCCGAGGGATCAGTCCATTTCAGTGCCAGCTTACCATTACCAGCGGCAACAGCACTCATGCTGGACACATCGCCAACTGCCACGGGAGTGGGCATCTTGCTGAACTCGTCATCTGCACTGTCCGTATAAGCCCCCTGTGTGGTATAAGGGAAGAACTTGTAGTAGTAGGTCACGCCGTCTGTCAGGCCGGAATCGCAAAAGTATTCACTCTGATACGCATTGCGTGTCTTGCTATCCAAAACCACCGTACCATCACGACGGCTTACAGGGGCGCTGCCCGCTTTACGTACCAGCAGAGTGCCACCCCATGCTGCCAGTGTAGAGCCGGCCACAACCAGATCGTCAGGGTCAGTCCACTTCACATAAACCTTGCCGGCAGCGGCCAAGGTCTGAATGTCTGTCACAGCGGCCAGGGTCAGACCGCCTGTTCCGCCTCCGCCACCAGAGGGGAAATTGCCAAGAATAGGCATATTGAATCCTCCTTTTCTTTTATCCCAAGAGGGTGATGACCACAGGAATATCTACTTCCGGCATTTCACCATCAGCTGAGATAATGAGCTTTCCGTCGGCCTGTCCGGTTACGCAGAGTTTGGCATCTCGTGCTGCCTCACGCTGCTCAAAAGTTGTGCTATGAGCGACAGAAATATTACCGTTCTGTACAGAGCCAAGGCCGGTAACGGCCAGCTCCTGTGTAAACGGAGCGTCTACTCCTACCCATGAGCTGGCGACCAGCGTACACTCAACGCTCGCGCTCTTGGCGCCCTTCTCTGCCAAAATCCGATCAACCTCGATGAAGTTAGAGTTGGTCGCACCGTTGATTGCCTCACGCCAATCTTTGAACTTCGTGGAGGCATCGTCTTCCAGGATAAGCCCATAGTTTGTCGTCGTTTTGCTCATAGCTCATCCCTCCTTTATCCAAACAGAATCACAGTGATCGGAATATCACACGTAGGCTTGTCTCCTCCGATGGCAATAGTAAAGGAACCGTCCTCCTGCCCACAAACATAAAGGCTGGCAGTCTCTGCTGCTTCCCTTTCTTCCAGGGATACGCTCTGAGAAAGCCCCACGATGCCGTTCTGATCTGCTGTCAAACCAGAAATAGCAACGCTTTGTTTGTTATCCGACCAGGCGGCAACCGTCAGCACCTTGTCCACCGATGTGCTTCCACCACCGGAGCACTTCACCCACGAACCATTGTTATATCTCCAAAGGACGCCTGACCCCTTTACGAAGTAAAACTTCTCGAATGGTGAAGTCAGCGCGAGACGTTGTGACTCTGTATCCACGACAAGAATATCCGTCAGCTGGACACGTGTTCCGTCAAAATCGTAAAAGATGTCACCTGAGTCCGTTACGATAAGAAATTGTTTCTCCTTGAACGGCACTTCAGATGTATTCCGCGCTTTGCTGGCGACCGTTTGGTTCACATTGAACAGGGACAATTTGTACACCTCCTTTAATTGAAAAAGGAGGGGCGGCAATTAAGCCGCTCCCCCCCCCTGTCAGTTCACCGGAACGTCCGATCAGAACGTACCCACGGTCAGAGCCTCGACAACAGCATCCAGCTTGGCCTTGTCGCCAGTCTCGAACTTGTCCAGCTCGGTCTTGTTGGTGTGGCTGTGCTTCTTAGCAACAGCGTCCTTCAGATCCTCGTTGGTCTGATCGTAGGTGTCGAGCAGAGCCTTGTTAGCGTGGGTGTGGGTATCCTTCTCCAGAGCAGCGATGCGGGCAATAGCAGCAGTCAGATCGGCAGCCTTGGCATAGTCACCGATGTTCAGAGCGGCGATAGCACCGTCAGCATACTCCTTGATATAGGCAACCACAGTACCGCTGACAGCATCCTCGGGCAGAGTGCCAACCAGGTTCTGCAGGGCAGTGATAGCCTGATTCATCGCAGAGGCGTCATCGGGGTGAGCCTGAATCCAGGCAGCGATCTCAGACAGAGTGTCCAGAGACTCCTTAGCACCCTCGGGGATCAGCTGCTTAGCCAGCTCCTCGTTGGCAATGGTACGGGCAGACTTGCCGGTATCAGTGCCGATCAGGGTGTTCAGCTTGCCATTGGCGGTGTCCAGATCGGTCTGGTCAGCCTTGCCGTTGATCTTGGCCTTCAGGGTAGCCTCCAGCTCGGCCTCGCTCACCTCATCCTTAGATGCCAGAGCGCCCAGATCAGCAACCTGATCAACAATCTCCTGCACCTTGGTATCGGTGTAGTCCTTCACGGCCTTGCTGGTGGGAACAGTGGTGTCGTCAGCGCCAGCACCGATAGAGGTGGCGTAGCCCTTGATCACAACAGTCCAAGCAGAGCCGTTGTAAACCTCGCCAACACCGGTATCGGTGTTGACATACAGCACACCCTCTGCGGGAGTAGCAGGCTTACCCTCGGCATTGGTGTACAGACGTACGCCCTCACCATACTTCTTATCACCGAAGTACAGCTCACGGGTGTCGTCGGTCAGGTAGAAGCTACCAGCGTCGCGGACGGCAGGCAGGTTAACCTTATTACCATGGTACACAAGTTTGTAGTTCTCAGTCATAGCGATTCATCCTTTCTTCTCACGTATTGTGGATTGGTATATCTGTAAAGGGCATTTGCCCGTTTACACAACGATTGTTTTCTTTGTTGCTTTTTGCAACAGGTGGTACATACTTAGAATGTACCAACCATTTCACGCACTACCTCTTCGGCAGTTGCGATTGCGTCCTCTTTGATATCGGCAGCACTGCCGCCAGTAGGTACGCCATAGGTCTTGATCTGGCCTGCACTGATCCACGTCAGTTTGCTTTCCGTGCCATCGTTCATCACGTAGAACAGATCGTCAGCCAGCGTCTCGCGCTCCACATCGTCGTCCGTGATTTTCCATGTACCTTCGATGTTATAAACGCCAGTCGCCAAAGAGCTGATCACAATACCCGTGCCAGCAATGTTGATAACAGGCCGGTTCGTCAACTGATCGTAGTCAGAAACGCCGCCAGATCCGCCACCTCCGCCCTGATTGGTCAAGGCAGAAATCCAGCTCAAATCAGCCATAATTGTGCCTCCTCTCAGAACATATAGTAAATATTGACATTAACCGCCTCAGAAAATTCCAGAGACGTAATGTTAATCTGATCCATGCCCAACTCAAAAATGCCAGTGATCAGCGGGATCTCTTTCCCGTTGATTTTCACTTTTGTTCCTTCTGGGCAAATCATACTGAGCTTCCGCAGCGACATCTGACCGAAGTTCAAAATGCTATTGGGATTATCCGCACGCTCATTCTGCTTGAAGATATCCAGCATATTAACATTCGGCGTCACAGTCCCGCTGAAACAACCCAAATGTGCCTGTGACATTTTTTCTTACTCCTTTCCTAAGCAAGTACAACAAAGTCCAGCTCTTCCAGAGTCATATCGTCGATCTCTGCCAAGGTTTTATCGTCCAGATCTGACAATAGGCGGTAACGTTTCATGCCCGCATTCAGTGTCATTAGGATCTCTGCGTCATTTGACACAGCAAACAAGCTGATTGTCTCAACAACCAGCTCGTAGAACATTTCGATAGTGTTACCGATTTGCAGTTTCTTTTCTGCAACGGTTTCTGGTTCGGAAGTCTCAATACCGATTGCATTGCTACCATCCCCCAGAGAATAGTGGAACTCTGTTTCTCCAATGCTTGCCGCAATCGCAAATGCGGCCTCCATTCCTGTTGTATAGCGATAAAGCAGCTCCGGGCTTGTTTGGTCAATACCGATCGCACTGCTGCCTGACTCAAAATCGTGTTTACGAAATGCAAGATCATCTGCACCAAAAACAGTTTGATTTTGAATAATGTCAAAGACTTGCTTTTGTTCCGCAAGACTTTTTGCTACAATCGCCATTGCGCTCTGCGCATCGCCAAGGGAACTCTTAGCATAAGCAATCGGTTGGCTAACTTGGATACCGATTTGACTTTCCAAGGCAAAGAAACTCTGGGCAAACAGCGTGAAAGCCGGGATATCCAGCTCCGTCGCTGCCTGCTCCAGTTCGTTTCGATACTTGGTAGTAAGTGCGGCGTTCGCCTCCAGGCAAACTTGATCGCCGATTTTCTCGCTGACCGTAGCCAACATCTCGTCGATCTCCGACAACAGAGCAGATTGGTTTGCTACTGCAATTTTCTTTTGCAGGCTGAAATATGACAACATCGCCCGCAATACCACTCTGTTTACAGCTGATACGCCATCACGAAATGGGAGGGAGTAAACGATGATTGAACCTTCAGTCAGACGCTGTTTCAGGAAAATATCGTACTCCTTCATTTCTTACCGCTCCTTATGCCGTCGGGTTCACCACAGACAGGTTCAGAGAACCCAGCTTGATGGTCATAATGGTTGCAGCCTCAACACGACGACTTGCAGACAGCTCGCCGTACATCAGCAGGTTTCCGCCAGTCGGAGCGTCGTAAATAACGAAGTGGGTCATAGTGCCCCACTCGGAGGTGCTCTCCGCGAAGTCGATCGCGGCATTGTTGGTTACGGCACCATTGACAGGGGTGCTCAAAGAAGTCAGCTCTACACGAGCATAGCCGGTGCCCTCACCAGGCTCAACAACACCGTTACCATCCAGACCAGGAGCGGCACTACTCAAACCCAGATAATACTTCTCAGGCACAGCCGGAGTTTTCTTGGAGCCAAACACATTGCCTGACACCAAATTCAGAAAATACGTCGTATTCATTGTCCTCATCCTTTCTCAATGATTTTTTTTGTTGCTTAATGAGGGAAACTTTTGTTGATATTGTTCGCAATGCGAACAATCCCCTGATCCGGGATCTCAATTTCTCCTGAGATATCCTGAATGGTAATCTGATAGATAAACTTTCCGACCAGATCTACCGTTTCCTCCGGCAGCAACACCACACGCAGAATATTTGTTACAGTTCCGTCGCCGTCCTCACTCTTACTAACCTCCATCGGCTTGGCGATAAGTGGCGATCCGTTTTTGTTGACAAAATTGATCAACGCAAAACTGGCCGTACAGGAGGATAGATCAAACGGCTTTTTGTTTTGTGAAAAGAACGTGTGGAACACAAGCTCCTGCGTTGATCCTCCCACAAAGTCGATGGTAGGAAGTGAGTAAGGGCTGTAATCACAATTCATACCTATCACCGCCCTTTCAAATATTATTTTTCAGCGGATTTTGAAGTAGCTTCAACAATTTCCGCATTGTTCAAAACGTCGGCAACCTCTTCGAGAATGGCGATACTGCCACTCAGATTTGCCAAATTCGCCTTGCCTTTTACATAGACATTGTTCAGCGCATTCAGCACGAATCCCAGTTGCTGCATAACTTGATCCTTCATATAGTCCTCCTTACAAAGACTTGATTTTTTCTTCCAGTTCAGAGATGCGATGGTAAAGCGTTTGAATCATGTAGGTATTCAAAGAGATAAACTCCCCATACCGGAGACGATAGAAAACGTCATCAATACCGTCTTTGGGATTGACTTCTTGGACAGGAGTAATTGTCAAGCCGGCAAAGTCATTCGTCGTCAAACCACTTTCCAACAATGCACGCTCAACGTCCTGCGCGATAAATCCAGTATGAAGTCTCCCAGAAGCACCGGATTTGAGCTGATAGCGAGCAGGTTTCAACCGCATGAAGAACTCCTCATACTTGTCCATCTGATATTCGATTGCTTGTTTCAATCTCCTGTCAGAACCGACTGAGATTTCTTCATCCGCAAACAAGCCGTTATTGGTGATCGTTAGGCCATGATCCGGGGCTTGCATACGTACTCCCTTATTGGTCGCAATGAAGTAGAACTCATCATCACTTCCGTACATCTTTGCACCATAAGTCGTGCTGACACCATCGCTTCCTCTCGCACAACAGAACCCGCCGTAATCGCTACCAAGGGTAATCAAATCAGCGTCAATTTCGCCGGCGCGAATGTAATTCGCGTTGATGTACAGTCGGTTTGACGAAGAGTCACTAAAGACACCAAACTTTGTACCGCCATTTGTCAAAACGTTAAAAACGTTTCGTTCATTGACGGTTGCATCGCTTCCGTCCATACCATCCTGGCCGTCCTTACCATCCTGGCCGTCTTCACCGCGAATCTTGATCCCCGAAGTCCAGGTTGCTCCGCCATCGTAGGTATAAGAAGCATAGAGGTCTCCGTCATTGATAGACTTGTGCCAACTGGTGCTTCCCTTGGACGGATACGAGTTATATGACCCAGTAGGAGGTGAGGCGGCAATACTGCAATACAACACCAGGCACGGGCTGTTGCCGCTACCCCAAGTAATGCTGCCGTCTGCCATATTGATGCTGCCCTTCATAGTGACATTACCGGACGGATCAACATAGAACGCGCCGTTATTTACATCAATACCGCAGCCTTTCAGCCATCCGCCAGATTCTGGATCGGCAGTCAGGTTTCCGCTCAGTCTTGAGGCAGAGAGCGTACCGCTAAACTCGCCATCTCTTGCGTGCAGTGTGCCGTCTCGCTTTACCCAGAACTTCGCATTCTCAGGCTTTGTAGCACCCGCCCAAATCGCATACAGCGAATTGGTATCCTTGGAAGAGTTGAGGGCGACAAAAGTAGAGTTTGATCCACAATGAAGCTCATTCTCGGCCAGTTTCCATCCGCCAATCGAACCGGAGTCGGCCTTGATTCTTCCTCGGAAATAAGCGCTGCCATCCCGAAGATCCAGATAGAAGTTTGCGTTCTCAGGCATACCGTCCGCATCGAACTTGATATCGCCCCAATCGTCAATAAACTCCGGGGTTACGGTTGTACCGTTGGTATTGAACAGGAGCTTATTGCCGGCCACGATACCATACTTCGGATCGAAGATCATCAGGCCACCGTCGTCATGCTGCATAATGTACGAGGCGTTATACAACCACGCTCCGGTGGCGTCCACCTTGAATTGCATTACGCCGTTATCGTTGGCGTTCTCCAAGACGAGGTTGTTACCAATAATGAGACTACCCGCAAGCAGTTCCGTATTGATACCCCATGTCTCTCCAATCAGGATATCGTTACCCTTATCATCTTTGAGACCTGTTTTCGCATCGGAGTAAAACCGACCGACACCCAGTTTAGCAGTCTTCCAGCCATCGTCAGTCATGGCAATCATGTTGTCCACGATACGCAGTTGGTACTTACTGTCACCGCCCACTTGGATACCGGCACCATTGATCACAACGCTCTGATTGCTTGCGCCAATAATGGTGTTTACTGCCGCATTCAAGGCGTTCTCCATAAACTGCGAAACCTGAGTAGTCTTATTCGCAGTTCTGTTGTAGAGGTATTTGCTGGTATCAAAACTGCGGCTGGACGCACTGACCTTATTGACCTCACTCAGCCAATTCGCAACTACGTCACGTTTTTGGAAACGGTTAGAAAAGGTCAATGTCAACTTCTCGGGATTCTCAAAGTCCAAAGCTACCCCGATCAGCTTCGGCTCAATCACACCATTATCACCGACGTTCAGATAAATGCTCTTGCCGAACTCCAATTTATTCTTAAACGGCTCAAATTCTTTCTGGAACAAAAAGTTAGCCGTATCAATGGAAAACTCGTAAACAGGCCATGCCCATTCATCCAAAAGCTCTTCGCCAAATGCGTACAGCTCTTGCGCCACAGAATACTTTTGATACTCATTCACATTTACTGTGAAAAACAGCTTGGATGTGCCCGCCTCAAAAGAAATCTGGGTGCCTTTGTTCTCCGTTACCCCATCCTGAGAAACAGGAGAAATATCACTGCTGAACTGAGAAAGTGTGCCGGATGCAGTAACAAGTCCGCTCGGGAAGCTATGTTCATCAAACGTCGTAGATCCCATGTACACCGTCAGTACATATTCGTTTGTACTTGGGTTGACCTCCAAAGTACCACGCACAATGTCTGCCGTCAGCTTTGCGCTGGCAATTTTCAAAACGCCGCCCGCAATAGCATACATACTTTTACCGTTAAGACTTGCCTGTGCAATATCAGCCCCGGTCAATATAACCTTCCCCTGCATTGTGGAGATGGCACCGGAAGCCGATGTATCTACATCGGTCGCAACGAAAGTTTCTTCTGCCGCTTCGCCCTCAATCAAATAGTGGTTGAGGATTTTTTGTTCAGCCTTTGTGAAATACTTGGAAATAGACAGCTGCTCTATAACCCCCTGAATATCAGTGGTATACCGATCAATCTCTGCCTGCAAATTCGCAATCACTGCTTCTTGCGCCTCAATCTCAGAGTTCTTTGCAGAGATTTTCTCATTGATCTCTGTCAGCTGTTGCTGTTGACTTGCCTTTCCAGCGGCAGTGGATTCCAGAGCCATTGTCTGGATAATTACGCTTTGTTGCGTAGTCAAGACTTCCAAATCGACTTTCAGCGAAGCGAGTGTCGCTTCCTCCGCCAGCCTTTGGGCAGTTCTGGATGCCCGCGCTGCTACCAGATTGGTGTAGTGAGTTTGGTTGCTTTTAATTGCAGCATTCCAGCTCTTGACGCGCTCGGCCAAAGTAACTGTACTGCCCTCGGCGATCACATCAAAATCGCCGTTGGAAATGAAGTATGACAGGTTTACCATGTAGTCTGTGCCGATCGGGTTTACATCCCGAATACTCAGGTCGTCCGATCCATACAGATGGAGCTTTGTCACCATATCATCGGTAAGCTCTTCCAGATCAACCGCGTCCACCAAATTCTGATAACTCAGATAGATAGGCACGGTTCCACGGCTTTTCCCCGCGTCGTAAGCACTAATTGTCCTGGCGTACACGTCAAACACAATCGTGCAGTTATACTTCTCCATGGCGCTGCCATAGCAAAAACTCAAGGCGTCGCTATCGTACTCGTCAAAGGTGCGATAACATCCAATCAGCTTGGGGTCAACATACCCAATACTCCATGTCGTATCCAATTCCAGAATACGGCCCAGAATAGTATCCTCCGGCTGAACGGGATTCCAGAAGTTATACGTTCCTTCTTCCAAATAGAGTTTCTTTTTCTCAAAAAGCTGCTCAATAGAGTATCCGGTAATATGCTTTACCTCAGATACACCGTCACCTGATGTAGCCGGCCTCTGAAGAATGTAGATACCAAGCTGTTCGGTAAACAGCATTTTGTAGCTGGTCAGCAAACGATAAACCGGATTGATTTTCCCATCGGAATGCCGAGGAACATCGAACTCAACGCGGCTTACATCCGCATAGTTCAATTCAAAATTAAGGTTGCTGACCCAAGGGATAACCCCAAGCTCTTTACCGGCCAGAGTCTGCAACCGCAAAGCAGGCTGCTTAATCTGGCTGGCTTCCAATTTAGAATAATCCAGATACACCTCTGGCCTCCTTTCTTATGCTCCGACGTTATAAAGGTATCGACCGCTGATCGTTACACTCCCAGTTCCAGTGAATACCAATTCATTGTCTCCGGGTTCCAACTCCAAAAACACAAAATTGAAGTGTTCATAAAGATCGTAGCCAGACACATCCTCTGTAACTACTTGGTTCTCATTGTCAACACGGATAGACAAACTGCCTCCCGGCAAATTATCAAACCGCATTTCTGCTCCGGTCGTCTTGTTCTTTACTGCAAAACTGGTACAGCCGGCAGCAAGAGTGACCAACATTTCCGGGCGCAACTTTTCCATGCAGGTACTGTCGTTGTAAAACCGCACCGCTGTTTCCCCGCTGATTTGATAGGTCTTCGCAAATGGATAGCTATATCCATATGGGCAGTCGCAGATGATTTTAGCTTCAAACGCCATAGGTACCCAGCTGAGATGAATAGGCGTCAGTTCCTGAACGAGACACCGGAATTGAATATGCTCCATATCCGGCTGATCAATACTGAGCCATTGGTACTCCTGATACCCTGTCAGCCATTTTGAAACCGCCTGCATTTCATAGCGATCCAACTTATGATCTGCTCCGAAAATCAACGTGAAGCTCAACGGGGTATCGTTATATCGCACACCATAGTGGATCGGCGCAACACGATTTGCCAGCCGCGTCTCCACCAGATTTGCTTTATTGCCAAAACTATTGGCACTATGTTTATTGCTGGACATATCCGCAATGTACATACCGAACATGGAAGCGGGCATACCAGCATAGGTAAATTCATAGCTTTTGAACATTGTCTTCCCTTCCTTGCTATATGAAAGGGACGCCCGAAATTGGGCGTCCCAATCTTATCTCCCGATTCCAATGAGCCGTCCAATCTGATTGACCATATCGCGTGTAACCTTGATATGCTTCTCAACCGTAGACTGGTCAGCACCATGAATGATCGTATCGCCAATCTGCACCTCAATGGGTCTGCTGTTGTTGGTGATAGTGTTTACCGTCTTACTGCCGCCTACCCACTTCATCACATCAGACAAAGTAGACTTGCCAGCATAATCCGGCAGATCACTCATTGCGTCAGAGAGCATATTGATACGATCCATCTGTGTGGTCAGATTGTCCACCATCTGTTCGCTCAATACCCACTCTTTGGTTTTCAGCAGAGAGAGTTGTTCGTTAGACTTGATATCTCCTCCGCCGACAATGCCACCCTCATGATAGGTGTACTTTCTGTACTTATCGTACAGCAGTTGCCCACCCACGCGATCTACGTACCAAACACCGTCGCTGCCGCGCACCGCAGTAATGCCATACTGCGCCAGCTGTGCGCCAAGCTCAAGATTACGCCGGTTCAGATAGAGCTTGCCGGCAGCATCTTCATAAGCGTGCTGCTTGCTGTTTGCATACATCTCTTTGATAATCGCATGGATCATGTCTTCGTCGCTGGAACTATTGTCGTAGGTAGCATTCCCAACTTGGAAATTCGCTCCGCTGGACTGCGCGGCCTGGATATCTCCTCCGATACTTCCCAGAGCAGACACATAACTTCCATACCGTTGTGCAGCAGCCAAGCAATTATCCCAAGCATTCGCAATATCACTGTTCAGCACATCGCCATACTGCGTGTTCCAACTGATCAGCTCGCTATACAGCGTATCCCAGTGAGACTCGATGTAGGAGATTGCCATATCATAGAGCTTCTGATAAGAAGAGATACTGTCTTCCAGGATCTCAATTTCCCTATCCTTCTCGTCATGATAGGACTCTTCCATCTTATCCAGAGCGTCCTCCTGAGCCTCCAGTGTTCTGTCCGCCTGTTCGTCGGCCAAATCAGACTGAAGCTCACTCAGCTCTTCGAGCAACGCAGCTTTTTCAGCCTGAGCTTCGCGGCTGTCATCCAGAGAAAGCATATCAATACGGGCTTGCAGTTTCGCAATCTCACGCATTTTAGATGCCATGGACTTCTGGTGATCTGCCTCGTCTTTGCTGGCCTCCAATGACTGCTTCTTCAGGTCGATAATTTCAGAGTACGCATCCTTCATGTCCTCCAATCCGTCGATCTGATCCTGGATACGCTGTTTCAGCATATCCATTACATAATCGAGGATGTCGTTCAATCCGTTCTGCATCTCCTCCAACTCGTCCGTCACGCCACCCACGGTTTTACCAATGCTCTGCACGGCGCTGTCCGCCATAGCCCGAATTGCATTGATATTCCGCAACGCCGCTTGGTACTGATCTTCATCCAGTCCGGCCAAAGCCAGATTTGCATAGACCAATCCCCAAGTTGCGTTAGTAGCCTGTTCGGTTGCATACAGCAAATTATTCAGAGTTGCGATATCGCCCTCAGACTTTGCCATACGAAGCGCTTCTACATAGGCCAAAGAACTCTCAATAGCCATCTGCTGCGTCCGTGCGGCAATAACCGCTTGGATGCGCTCTTCGTTGATGACAAGCTGCCCATTCTCATCAATCAGGTACGCTACGTACTTCTGACCAAGCCCGATGATACTCTGCAAAGTATCTACGGTAATAAACCCGCTCTGGGCATACTCGTCCGCCGCGTCATGGAGTGTGTCGTAAACATTTTGGATAGTATCAACCGCGTCGGAAGCCTCTTCAACGATACCATCCAGAAGCTCCATAATCTGCTTACGGGCTTCCTTGATATCCTGTCCAAGTTCTTTCCAACTTTCCGAACCGTCACGATTTTCCTCGTTCAAGTCCGTCAGAGAATTGATAAGATCCTCAGTTTCCTTCCTCAAACCATTTGTGGCTTCCTGCAGAGTGTCGTATCCACCCTTACTATCGGCCACCAGCTCATTCAGGTGCTCCATGTTTGCGATCCAGAGTTCATTGGCATCAGCGTTATACTGCACCTCGAACCCCAGATCTCGCAGCGCCTTAACGCCGGAAGAGATCGTGCTTTCCCTTTGGTCATTCAGATTTTGCAGCGCCTCTTGCTCACGCTGATAGGCACCGATCAACTGACGCTCCAAAAGGATTTTCTCTCTCAAATCGTCAGAGTTGTCAATTTTGGTTTCAAGCTCCGCTCTGGCCTCTTGTGCCTTGCGCAGCCGTTCAACCGCCTCTCGATAGTCGTCAATGGTAGCGACATACTCTTCGACATCTTTCTTAGAGCTGCTACCTGACTTCGTATCGCTCTTGAAATTCTTCAAAGGCGTATTTTTCAACGCCTGCAAAGCCGCGATTTGTCCATCAATCTGGCTGATCGCGTCTTGGTACTTGGAAACATCCAGTTCAATCTGGGAAATAAAGTCCTCCAGATTGCTTTCCTTAGCGGTGTAGGAATATTCTGTCCCCTTAAAGCTACCGCTTGTCAGGTTGAGCTTAATGCCACTACCGCCAGTACCACCACCAGACCCACCTTGTACGTCAGCCGATCCAGCTACTGCACCGCTTGCAACACCAGCAATAGCCTTAGCCGTCTGGTGTGCCTGCTTTGCGACAGAAGCAAGATCCGTCTTTACGTTGGTCAAGTTGTTGTACATCGTCTGCGCCAGATCATAGGCAGCTTGATTAAAGTTGCCATTTACATCCGTGCAGACCTCAGCCGCTACCCGGTTGAACTCTTCCGCGTTCTGAGCCATAGCAGCAGCCGCCAGCTTAAACGCAGTCGCTTCATCAACGCCAGCATCAATCAAAGCCTGAGCAACGGCGTTACCGGCATTGATCCGATACTCCGCCAGCTCTTTTGAGATGTCTCCCTCACCCTCAGCAACCGCTTTGGCAAGGTCAAGCTGCGTCTGAGCTGCTTCCATCTTGGCCTGCAAGACTGCCTTTTCAGCTTCCAGCTGGGCGATTTGCCCATCAATCTGAGCATCCAATTCAGCTTTTTTGCCTTGAATGAAAGAGTTTACTACGCCCTCGTTAAGGATAATCTGACCATCAGCCGCTACTTGGGCATTGTTCATGATCTCAGGATAGACCTTGGCGAACTCCAAAGCCTTATCCAACGACATGGTAAACCCGTTGGCTACCTCAGCCTGCAAATCCGCAAGCGTCTGGAAGGAACCAGAAATGGTATCAATGGTCGTTGCAACATTCGAGAAGTTTTGCAAGGCAGAAGTATATGCGTCCAGATCTCCGGTGATTGAACCGTACAAACTGCTGTAGATCGCCAACTTGCCCTGGTTTTCAGTAATCGCCTCGTTGTTTTTCTTGATTTCCTCTGTGGCGTTGCCGATCATGCCCGACCACAGACCACCATCATTGCCAAGGCTACGCTGCTCCTCGTAATACTTAATGCTCTCTTGCAGAGCGGCGTTACGCTCTTGAAGCGAGTCGATCTCCTTTTGGATCTCGTTCATCTCGCCCTGCATTTTAGCATTGGCGTTTTCTTTCCATGCCGCCGTGTTGAGCTTTACGACGCCGTTCTCCTCATAGAGGTAGTCCAGATATTTTTCCTCAGCGCCGGCAAGGGACTCAATGGTTTCAGCAGACAATCCGCCGCCACCGGCCATATCACTTTCGGCAGATGCCAAAGCATCATACGAAGACTGCAACCCCGAAATAACATCGGTCAGCTTTTCCAGCTGTGCGATATATACCGAAGCACCACCGTTGTTCGTGGCCTGCCGCATTGCTCCGCTGAACTCCGGGAAGGTATCGTTGGCAAGCTCCAAAAGGATCTTCTTATATGCCTCAGAATACTCCGTGCTATCCTTGATCCCTTGGATATATCCGTCGAAAGCCTCCTGAGAATTGATATCAGTAGTTTTCAGCGTCTCTCCAAGGTCAATGACTGCCTCATTTTTGAGGAAGTTCTCTTGGGCGGAGTTGTAATCGTCTACGAGTTCCTGATAAAACTCAATCTGCTGCTGGACGTTATTGAGGATATCTTGGGACGAAATCCCAATCCAACCTGTCCAAGGATCATCAGCCATACTTTGCCAACTATCATTGTTCAGAAGCAAATGCTGAAGCTCTTTGTACATTGCCAGAACTTCTTCTGCGTTCTTTCCAGACAGCGCATAACTGATACTGATTTGGCCGTTGACATTTTCCCACGCATCATTGACATAACCGATCTTTTGCAAAATCTGGTCAATGCTACCTGCATCAGGGACAACGCCAAGGAAATTCGTTCCAGAACCCTCAGCGTTGATACCTTGGTTATATCGTGACATTGCGTCGCGGTACTTGGTATCCAAAGTATCTCTGGCGTCATACGCTGTTTGCAGCCTAATATCGTCGAGCTTCTTGATCTCGTCATCCAGCTTACCATTAACCAGATCAAGATTATCAGCTTGCGCCCCAACCAGATCCGTAATGTCTTTCTGGATACGCTTCGCCGTCTCTCTGGCAGAAGAATCGAAGTCGCCGGCAGTTGCCAGCTCTTTATACTCTGCAATCAGATCGGCAAGCGAATTGCGCTGATCGTTAGCGGCCTCCGCAGCCTCAGTCATAGACTGACGAGCTTCTTCCGCCCGTTGCTTTACGCTTTGCCATACCTGAGCCAAGGCCATGACAGCAGTAACTGCCAGGGTAATCCATGTCATGGGGTTAGTCGCCATCGCCGCAAATGCAGCCTTGGCGTTGGCACCGACAACCTTCCAAGAAAATGCCTGCTTCTCATTCGCTGCGGTCTGTTGCAGAGCAGCAACGATTGCTTCCTTCTGAGCAGCCGTCAGTTTCTTGGAGTTTAGGATCTCGGTCATCATTGCGGCGGTAATTTGCTCGGTCGTCCGCTTCTCAGTAGCTTTCGCCATATTCTTGGCAAGCGTAGCAGCAGTCGTTTTATCCGTAGCAGCCTTTTCCGCCAACTCTTGGATCGTGTATCTTTGTGCAGAAGCAATCAGACTGGTCATTGTCATGACCTGCTTCTTCTGCTCCGCAGTCAGCCCAAGTGCGCTCATTGCTGCCGCACGCTGAGACTTATCAAGTCCCATCAGCTTAGTAGCATAATACTGTACACTTGTGGCGCTACCGTCCATAACCACGCCAGACGCTCTGATAGCCTCTGTCACCGGAAGGACAGTGCTCTGGAGCATATTCATTTCGGCGCGGAATTTATAAATCAACGCAATCGCACCAACAAGACCGATTGTACCAAACAATCCCAGCTTCTCCGTCAGCTGGTCAATCCCGTTGGAAACAAGGTTCAAAGCATCAACAACGAGCTTCATATCGTCGGTCTGGAACAGGTTCTGAGCCACACCAACCCATGTTTCTTTCAGTGCATTCAGCTTATAATCCAACGATTGCGTAATCTTGTCCATCTCGCGTCCTGCGCTGCCGGCACTCTCTTCCATCTTTACGATGGCACTACGCGCCTGATCAAAGTTGGACAAAATCGCGGCACCAATCTGAGCCTGCCGTTTACCAAACAGAGCCTCCAAAAGGTTAGCTCTATTCTTATCGGTCAGCTCATCCCAGATATCCGCAATATCGGACAGAATGTCATAGGTAGAACGATAAGTCTCGGGATCGTCCGCCTCAAACAAACTGATACCCCGGTTATTATTGCTTGCGACCTTAGTGAGATCGGCAATCGTACCGGTCAATTCGGCCACGTCTGCGGAGTATTCCTCCGTCTCCTCATCATAGCCACGGATACGCATTGACAAGGTTTTCAGACCGTTACCAACCGTCGCCGCATCTCTTGTGATTTCGATAGCGGCGGTCGCCAGAGCCACCGTTTCCTCAAATGTATTGTTTGCAGCAGCCATAGCAGCAGAGCTACGGGTCATAGCTTCCACAATATCACCGTTGGACACGGCGAACTTATTACCCACTTCGTTGACCTTGGAGATAATACCATCCAAAGAGTCTTCAACTTCGAGGTCGTAAGCCTTGATGATACTTACCAGGCCGTCTGTCGCCTGGGTAATATCCATGTCGGGAGAGATAGCTTCAAAGATAGCAGAGTTTTCTGCCAGCTTTGCGGCGTCTTGCATGGCATAGCCCAGTCGTGCCCATTCCGCCGTCTGGGAAATAACTTCCTCAGTGGTTACACCCAGCGCTTTGGCTGTGTCATTGGCACTCTGATAGAAACGGTCATACTCCTCTCTGGTCGCGGTCGTGACCTTTTGCAGGTCAATCATGGCCGTATCCAGATCAACGATCGTAGTAAGTGCAGATCTCAGCAGCCGGAACGCACGGAAGAGAAGCGTAGTAGCAGATACCCACTGGAGTACCTTACCTACGTTGTTCTTCAAAATGTCGCCCAAAGACTGCATATTCTTTCCAGCAGCCTTGACCTCAGATTTGAACGTGCTAAATTGCGCCGTCCATTTTCTCAGATCCATCTGATTGTCAACGCGCTTGAGGTTTTCACTCAGCTGTTGGAATTGCGCATTAAGACCGGGATCTTGCTTCAATGCACTCCACGTTCTTCCAACCGTTTCCAAATCCGCCTTTGCTTTCTCCAAGTTTTGAGTAAACTTGAAGTCGTTGACATCACCACGCTGGACGCGGAGAAGTTCAGACATTTCCTTACTGCAAGCACCAATCAGAGATTGCAGCCGCTCATATGTCGCAACCTTCTCCCTATCCCCCATATCAGCGCCATACTGTGCCGCTGTCTCCCGAAGCAGTCTCATTTTCTGCACGAGATTTTCTGTGGGGGCCACCACCTGGCTAAACTTCGTCTGCAAATCAGCAATGGTAGACGGGATACTCTGCATTGCGACATCGTAATCTCGCGCTTTGTCAGCCAGCTCCATCTGGGTATAAACCAGTTGGGTACCATTCAAAAGACGGCTCTGTTCAAGAGCCGTCGCCTGCTTCGCATATTGAATAATATCAGCATAGGGAACCAGCTGTGCCTCCAGAGCCGCCCGCTGATTATTCAGCACAGACAGTTGACCTTGCAAAGCCAGCAACTTGTTTTTATCGTCGCTGGTATTCAGCTTTGTCATAGAAGACTGAACAGAGGTAATCTGCTTGTCCAGAGAAATCAACTGAGTATAGATCTTGTTCGCACCACGCAGGCGCTCCTGGAAGACAGCCACATCATTGTTCAGCTGGTCAAAACTGTTGAGGAAAGCTACCAACTGATCTTTGGTGCCGACGCCTTGCAAAGTTTTCTTCAATCCGTCGATCTTGCTCTTGAACGTGTCGGTCAGTGTTCCGGCAGATTCCAGTCGTTTCTCCAAGGCTTCCAGTCCGGAAAGCTGATCGGCCTTGATAGAACCGATGTCCTTTGTTCTCAGCTTGGTTGCTACATACTCGGCGTTCTGGTACTCTTTGACCAAACGCTGCAAGCCAGAAATCTGAGCTTCCAGATTAGAGCGTTGAACATTATCCAGCCGCCCTTCGGTAGCGATCATGGTCTCAATCTGTGCATTGACTGCGGCATAAGTATCGTTCAGCGCTGTCAAATGAGCGCTATCCGTAATCGGCTTTACAGAAGTTTGACCGACATAGGCGGCTTGAATGTCAGCCAAAAGAGCCTTTTGTCGATTCAAGTATGAAACCCTTGATTCATTGTCCTTCTTGGCCTGAGCCGCCACCTGCTCCTGCTCTCTGCGCTGACGCTCCAGATTTGCAGTCACATTGGTCAAATGGGTATTGATTTCGCCCGTCTCCGCATTATAGGTTTGCAGATACGTGACGGTTCTCTGCATCTGATCCGTACCCTGAATGGTCAGATTCAGCATACGCTCCTCTTCACCGTTCACCGCCTCCCAGCGGCCAGTGATTCGGTCAATCTGGATACCCATTTGATCCAGTTGATCAGTCATGGCACGAGAGATGTCGGGGCTGACCTTCAAATTATTAAGCTCAGTCTTAATCTTGTTGACAGAGCTTTGATCCAAGCTCAAAGAAACACCAACGCTTTGGGATTTTGTCGCTCTGGCGATTTGCTGAGTAATCCGCTGAGTTTGAGACTGAATACCAGCTTCGTCCAGAGTTACACCAACCTTGATGCTGCTTTTGGAATTGATCAGCTTTGCAATGTTGGGAAGTTGCGCAGAAATACGTTGTGCGGAAGCCTCTTCATCAGCCTCCAGCTCACTGGTCAATACAATTTTCAGATCTTCGTCCACATCTCTCACCACCTTTTTCTGTTAAATTTCATTTCACATTGATCCCCTGTCGTCTCAGCCCAGCTTTCAAAGCATTTACATGAGCGCGGCTTTCTTTCAGGTGCTCAATGGTTTTTGCAGTAAAAGGACGAGGCTCCATATAGCGCCTACGGCTGGGAAAATCATAGTGATAGAATTTATAACCGTCTCCAAATTCCACCAGCTCGGGTAGATTTTTACCAGTCGTTACCTGATCGTCGTTCGTACAGCCACCCGGATTCGGTTCGGTCATATTGACCACGACCATCACGCCGCCCTTTGCTGCTCCGCCTCGGATTTCAATGTTGTAGGGATCTCCCAATCCGCCGTATTCTCCACGGCGACGGTACATCCGAGGGGTATAGACCTTGTACACCTCAGAGTAGATGGTGGCGGCTTCTTCATCCTGGACTTCCTCAAAGACTTCTTTTGTCATTGCGTCGTCGATCTTTGCCATAAGCTGCTTGTTTGCCTTTTCAAGCGCTTCCCGAATGTTCATGCCGCCACCTCCCACTCAATAATTTTCTTTGTTGCTTACGCCTTTCTTGCGTTCAGTAGACCTTGCAGGATACCACCTTCGCCCAGTCCTTTGGTACCCTCGGAAAGGATACCGGCATACTGCATGAGCGATTCCGTGTCGATATCCTTCACCTTATCGGCCAATCCCTCCAGCAGATCGCGGAGGGCTGTATCCGTACCATGATCGGCAAGAATGCTGCTCTTTTTCCAGTCGATAGCCTGCCCGCACAGGGGAACCATCTCATTCAGCATATCCTGATATCCGGCGTCCTGAACGTGATCCAAGTCCATAGCCAGATACAGCTCATTCATGGCATCCACATCCAGAGCGGGAGCACCTGCTTTATCTGTCTCGTTTTTGAGCGTCATGGCCGGGATATTGGTACACATCTGGAGAATGGTGGCTCGCAGCATAGGCGAGACATACTCAGGGCGGAACTTGCCCGTCGCATCGAAACATCCAGAAACCACACGATTCAGAAAGGTGCTCTTCTCTGCGATAGTCAGAGCTGTATGGAATGACACCTCAAAAGAGCTGTCTCCCACAGTAAACGCCTGGGTGTAAGCATCTTCCTTCTTGTTCTCTTTCAGAAAGGCTTTCACCGTATTTACAGCGATTTTCTTCATGTTATTGATCCTCCACAAGATTCATTGCCGCACGGAACGTTAGTTCGTCGGCGTGTTGACTGATCCAGCCGCGATGATTTTCTACCAGTCGGCATACCGCCGTCCGGTCATCACCTGCAAACCAGTTCAGATAGGGGACAAAACCGGAGCGCTCCGGGTGGTCGAACAAATCATTCTGCCCCTCATGACCGATTACGATGATTTTGCAACTGTCATGTAAACGAGTCAGAACCTTCTTCAACTCGTCAAAGTAATAGTTCTGCGCCTCGTCGATGATTACCACTTTGTTCTCAAAGTTGGTACCACGCAGAAACGTGTGCGTGGCGCACTGGATATATGCGGTTTGATACTTCTCATTGACTGCACCATCGTAAAATGCAGTATTGCGATTAACACCGATTTTTTCCAATGCTTCATAAAATGGCTCAAAATACGGCTCGGATTTTTCCTCGATCGTGCCCTTCAAATATCCCTGCTTCTGCTCCTGGGTAGGCGAGGCAATATAGACGATACCATTGCACCGTCCGTATTGATAAAGCAAATTGGCTGTGGCCGTAGCAATCAGCGTCTTGCCGGTGCCAGCTTTAGCATTGCAAAACACAATCAGCTTCTCCGTGTCCCAAATAGCATCCCGAAAAACTTTCTGGTATTCATCCAGTCTCAGTCCATAAAAAGGATGCTCCTGCAGGGTAGCGGGGACATCATAGATTTCCGCGCTGGTATTTTTCTTTGCCATATCTTCTTCACTCCTATCAAAGAATGGTATCAATGTCAGTTACGATCTCGTCGGCAATACCCAACGCGATCATTTCTTCACTAAACAAGAACCAGTCACGGCGATAGTTCTGGTCGTAGACTTCCTCCGTGATTCGGGTGCTGGACAAGATGTACTCCTTCATGCGTTTTTCCAATTCCTTGGTAAACTCCAAGTTGTCCAACATTTTGCCAATGCTTCCGATCGCACCGGAAGATCCATCATGAATGAGACAACTGGTGTGAGGAAAGACATAGCGCTTATGGCCGGCCATCAGCAGAAGTCCGCCAGCGCTGTACACTCGGCCCATACCGATCGTGTAAATCGGTGTCTTGGACAGGTGAATCATGTCGATGATGTGGAGCACCGTGTCCACGCTACCGCCATCCGAATTGATGAAGATTTTGATGGGCTTACGCTCTTCCGGCGCAATCCCCTTATCCTCGGCGTTCCACTTTTTGATATACAAAGCGATATCAATAGTGGCGTCGCTAATATCGTCATTCCAAAGAATCTCGCGCTTTTTCAACCGGCGATAATATTCCACCATAGTGGGATCAGGCAACGTGGTGTCTAATACCCCCCCCACGTCGATAAAATCCTCGTTAAACTCCTCCATGAGCTTCTTAGTCATCTCGTTCTTTTTCATTGAAGTCATCCTCGCTTCCGATTTTGATATTGTTTACGACGTAATGCCCAATCATCACGGCGTCCGCCAAGTTGTCATTTTCAGTAACGATCCCATAAATATCCCTTGCAGCTTGCAGCGATAGGATTTTTGATGTCTTTTTGCCCGTAGGTTCGACAGATGTGATCTTTGACTTAATCTCCTTTGTCGTCCTACCTCTTGCTTTGCAGTAATTTTGCCATTGTGTGGGTGCTACCAAATTGTACAAAATATTCGTTTTTTCACACATATTCACGAGTACGCCCTGTAGTTGAGCCAGTTTTTTGAAAGATTGAACATTCTTTCTAAGCTGAATGTCCTCCAAAAACACCGCATCAATGTCGTGCGTTCGGATCACCTCACCAAGCAAAGCCTCAATGTGCAAAATTGCCTGCTCGAATGTATAGTTCTTGCTATCAAAGCCCCACGTCCCATAGTCCAGCAGTTTCTTTCCCTCATAGTCATAAACCGCCCATGCGCCGTGTCTGGCCTGGTCAACGGCCAAGATTTTCACCCGTCTCACCACCTTTCTTTATGAGTCTGAAAAGGAGGGCCGAAGCCCTCCTTCCCATTACTCCTGCTGCGACTCAGCCTCGTTATTCACCTGTTCTTCGGCCTTGGCTCCCTCCGCTTCGACTACTGCTTTCTTCGCCCTACTGTTTTCGTGCGCCAAAGCATAGATTTCCGCCAGCAGTGCTTGCACACTCGGCGTATATTCTGCCGTATTACGAAGGTCGATGCCGCGTTTCCGAAGAGCGCTATATGCCTGTTTCGCATCGTGGTTGGCCTGATACCCCATGAGCACCGTCCAAATGTAGTAGTGCTCAGGGGTGTCAGTATGAAGCCTCCAGCTCCGCTCTTTCTCACAGGAATAGCAGGTTTTGTACGAAGCGCCGCACACCTTGCAATTCCGAATCATGGTAAACCGCCTTACTCCTCAAAGAGGATGTAGCACAGCTCCGCGTCGTCAGCGCAGTAATCCTTCAGAGCAGTGAAGGAGAAGGGGTGCGTACCTTCCGTGGTCAGGTTGACCGTAAAGTTGTTGTCGATCTTGGCCTTGGGGAAGACAATCTTACCGGCACGCTTGACAGACGGGTTGCACACGTCAGCAGCCAGAATGTCCACGACATACATCGCGGCCTCGGCAAAGCTCTCGGCGCTGTCCACCAGCTTGACGGCAGAATCCGTCTCGTACTCATAGAACACACCAACAGTGGTTCCGACGAAGGAAGCAGGCAGAGTGATAACCTTGCCCTCGATCTTGGCGTTACCCTCATCAACGCCGACCTCGATCATGCCGCTGATGTTCTTGTCTTCGCTCATGGTGTACACGGCAGCGGGGGTAGAAGTGGGCGCGTGCTTCAGCGTAGCGGTCTTGGTGCCCTCGTTGTCCGTCACGGTGAGGATAGCAAAGTCGGCACCCTTGACCTTCTTAGAGCTATCGGCCACCTGTACCTCAGATCCGAGCTGTGCGCCCATCAGGTTCAGGTTCAGCAGAGACAGCTCACCAGAGAAGTTCACACCCTTAGCGGTGTCGAAACGGGCGAGCAGAACGCCCTGAGCGTCAGTCTTGTCGGTAGACTCGCCGGTGAACTCGATCTGGGGACTCTCCACGCTCGTACCGGTGAAGTCCACCAAACCCGTTGCCAGGTTGATCTGAGTGATCCGACGTACCTTGTCGATGACAAATTGAGTTGCGTTAAACATGGTATTCATCGTCCTTTCTGTGTTTTTTCGGGATCATTTCAGATCCCCCATCCAATGCAGTTCCTTTTTGTCGAGCTTCTTCATATCCACACAACCGCTGTAAATGCCTTGCATTACGAAGTTGTAGCTCTTATGCTTCTGAACACGCTCCACGCTGTCCATAAAAACACCGATGGGCAACGTCCATACGTCATCCCATCGGTACTTAAATTCCGGGCAGTTTGTCAAAGAAGAGATAAGAGGTAGCAGTAATGATTGAAAAGGCTTCTGCATTTGCAGCGCCATTTCATCCCTATCATCCTCAATCATGATTTTTCTCGTGGCGTCGTTAAATCCCGTATCCACATTCTTTTTCAGCTTATGGATTTGACGGAGATAGTCAGTCATGAGCTTATGAATAGCTCGGTCGATCACCACTTGATCTTTATTCTTCAGTACAAGGTCTGGGAGACCTGTTTGTGTACCGAGCTTAAAGGTCGTGAAGTCCATATCCCCAAAAAGGATAGACACCTCAGATTTTTGAAGCGTCTGAAAAAGGGATATGAAAAGGTCGTATTCGTCTATCTTTTCCCAGAAGACATGAAGTTTGTCCCAGATTTCGACTTTTCGATCAGCGGGTGTCGAACAGATAGTACGTACCAGTCCGAAATACCGCTGCTCGCCAAAATCTACGATTTCCTCCAAGGTGGGTTGCCTGATCAAGATTTTATCGTTGATCTTGTATCCCTCTCCACGAAACAATTTCAGCTGATCAATCAATGATACCAGCCTCCCTATTCATCTCGTGGGTAACGTACGGGATCGACCACCCGGAGTATCCTTCGTTGAACTGAACCTCATCCGCCGTACTGAGCTTGATCCCACCCAGTCCGAACAGGGGCTTGTCCCCGTTGTTCAAAATGCGATCCACCTCATCTGCCAGCAGATCCGCTCTGGAACCCTGCAGCAAGTCAATCTGGTGCTCGTTACAGATGATATAGACAGTAATCCCTGTCTCCTTAATCACATTCGAGTCGGTATAGACCACGCGACTACGCATCGTGATAAAGTTTTTGTCATCTGTTTGCGTACCAGGGACATAAAAGTGGGTTTTGATGAGGGGTTCCGCAGGGCTTTTACTACCCGTTTTGAAATCCTCAAACTCCGCCACGTTGTTCCCTACGTTACAGAGCAAATTGACCACCGCCTGATTTTGCAGCAGCTTTCGTTTCAGCAAGATCTTCTGTTGAATCATCGAATCAAAATGCGGCACCCTCATCACCTCCTTACCAGTTCACAATTTGGATTTTCATAACGGCCTCACTGCCGGAAGCGTCGTGGATTGCCTTGATCTCAATTTGTGTTCCCACAAATACGGGATCATCCGACGCCCGCAGCGTGATAACGCCGCTCGTCTCATCGACAATGCTGGCCGCGCCAGCAAAGTCATACTCCAAACGATATTGGAGTGGATCAATAGGAACGCCGCTCTCATCCAAGACTTGGACACGGATTTGCTTTGTCTCTCCGCCCGCGATCTTGAAATCGCCGTCCAGGTCTGTCAATGTGATATGAACGCTCGCTCCCGAGGTTTCCTCCGTCCCACCGGGGACAGAAGTATAGTAATCCGCCACCATCAACTCGGCGTTATCGGTAGCGGCATTGAATTGGTCTTCCAGTACGGCCCATTGGATCAAGCCATCCTCTGCACGTTCGTCGCCCACTGCATACGAGATCGGATCAACTCTGGTGATACGATAGGCTGTTGGATCGACCTTGTTCTTGTCCATCAAGAACCGGGTCTGAGTATCCAACATAATCGTTTCCTCATTGTATGGCAGATAGATCAGGTGCTGGTCTTCACCAACCGTCATCTGCGTTTTACCCGCCTCACCAGTGCCATACTGTGTGCTGTTTGTGCTATATACGGGGTATTCTACAATCTCACCTGTCAAAGGGGAGACGAATCGGATGGAGTATTTGCACTTCCAGAGTACCGCCTTTTCATAAATGCGGTTGTTATCCGGCAGCGAACTCACCAGCCAAAACGCCCCGTCGTGTTTCACGTACTGCCCACATCTCAAGATACCGATATTGCAAAGAATCTGTCTAACCGTTGTGCTGTTATACACATCGCTGGTTTTCTGTTGGACAATAGCTCTTACCTGCTGCGGCTCAGTTCCAATCGCCTTGTCGTAGATCAAAACATCAGACCCGATAAAGGAATCGAGCACTTCCTGAAAACCATCTTGGCCGTATGCCCAAAACTCATCATCCTCAAACCCGCTGTTGAAAAGAGGGCGTGTCATTCGATACCAGCTTTTGGATTCTTCTGACATATTGCTACCCCCTTATCCATACGCAGGATCTTTCTGACGATGAAGCAAAACTTCAACCTTGGCGATCTGGTCGTCAAGTTCCTGTTTTGTTACACGTTTGGTCGCATCTTGGCCGGTTAGCTGAACATCCTTTCCATAGATCCCGTTCAGCGCCATTACCCTACTCAGTTCCCTTTGCAGGTAAGACACATACATCATCTGGGCGAGAGTACGAACGGTAATGCTTTTCAACTTGCCGGAAAACTCGCGTGTCTCCTCGTTATACCCGAGGTCACAGCCCAAATTCAGTTCAAAATCTGCTACCGCTGTGGATAGCCATTCTGCTTCCAATGCCTCTGGGATCTCATATTTAGTCAAAGGCATGGAGTGGAATTTTTGCTCAACGTCCGCAAAGGTCGTTTTCTTTTCGTCCGCCATAATCCACACCTTCTCCTTTCATCGGTTAGACCTTGGCAGTCTCAGCCAGCTTGCGCAGAGCGTCCACCTTCCAGGACTCCGCGTCCTCAGCGCCCACATTGAACGCCAGCTCCACGAGCATTCTCTTTTCGGCGTCGGTTTTCACCATAGCTTCCAGCTGCTCGTTGAACTTGGCTTTGGAGCGAATAGCCAACAGTTCCTTAACGCTTTCCTCATTCAAGAGGATAGGCGCGGAAACTTCGGCATCACCCAGGCCGAATAGCTCCTTACGCTTTGCCTCGTCCACGATCTGGATACGGGCATGATTGCCCATACCATCAGTACCGGTAAACATCACGTTGCCGGTTTGGATCTGAGCCAGAACCTCCTCTTCGGAGAGGAGGGGAAAATTCCGAGCTTTGCTCGGAATTGAAATATCGCCCTGCCCCGCCAGACGCCGGAAGCCCAGAGGCCAGGAGCAAAGGTTGTTTACCAGAACATTATTCGTTTTCATAACGATTCCCCTTTGATTGAAATTAGGGGAGGGGTTTGTGCCCCTCCCCGTTTGTGCCGTCATTCAGGCATAAAAAAAGATCTCTCACTTAAAAAGTGGGAGCATCAAAATTCGTGTCGGAGATCAGACCGATCTGATCTTCCATGCCCTCAGCAACGCCTGCGCCGAACTCCATATCGAAGCGGGTCAGGTGCTGACGGGTTACGATGTCGTCGCCGGTCATGGTGGTCAGTCCGCCACGCAGGAAGACCTGCAGAGGAGACACAGAACCGCGAGGCAGGAAGAACAACAGACCCTGGGGCATATACAGGTCATAATCGGTGCCGTCCTTGTTCAACTGAGTCCAGTTGATCGCGTTGGGCAGCTCGGTTACGAAAGCACCGTTGTACATACTTACCAGACCAGTCTGGCGGATTTCCTCGGCAACAATGTTGTTGGCGTAGCGGATCTCATCGGCGGAGAACTGCTTGAAACCAGCGAAGTCGTTGAACTGAGACACTACGCTGTAATCGCCGGCAATGTTGACCTTACCATAGCGCCGCATGGACTTGAGCATATTGTCAACGGCGGTCTTGGTGATGCCGTTGTCCTCAGCGAAGTGCTTCACACCCTTGGCGTTTTTCAGGGCGTTGTACAGAACGGTCATGACGTAGTAGGTCATCTTGTTCTGCATATCAATCTGCACCTGGTTCATACCCTCACGGATATTACCGTCGAAGTTACCGTTCTGAAGCTCGCGGTAGTCAACAGCAAAACCGGCAGAGATGGTCTGGGTGCCGATCGGATACTCACGCCAATTCACAGCGGCGAAGGGTACGTCGCTGCTGGATGCCTGGAACCGAGAATCAATGCTCTCGTATCCGTAGGTCTTCATCATGGGAGCCTCGTTGTAACCGATCCGGCGATAGGTACCCATGAAGTCGAACAGGCGAACAACCTCCAACAGCTTCGGCTCAATAGAGAACCGGATGATGGAGTTGATCTCGCTACGGGCGGCGTTATCGCCGTCGATAGCCTTGCTGGACAGCTCTTTGATGGTTGCCACGCTCTTGTCCAGAGTCTTGTCGTCAACCTCGGGCCGCTTACCGGCGCTCAGAGCAGAAAATACCTCCACGATCTTGGAGTTCTGCTTGACACGACCAGTATTCACATCAGCCTGAGCGTTGCTCATGTTGATTTCATAAATCGTGCTCATCGTTTATCCCTCTCTTTCTCTTCTTACTGCACGCGGACAACGACGAGGACGCCCTTGCCCATGTATGCGGTCTTCTTCGTAACCTCGAAGTATACCTTGTAACCGGTTACGTCGGCGCTCTTAGCGAGCAGGCCATCCGTACCAAAGACCAGCTTATCGCCAACAGAAATGCCGGCATAGTCGGTGCTGATCTCATAGCTGGCAAACTCCATCTCCAGATTTGCCACAGTGGTCAGGTCGTCGGCGCGTACCTTCTCGCCGGCCTTGACCGTCAACGTCTCCTCGAAATTGCGCATTTCGGGCTTGTCGTTGATATTGCTCACAATGCGGAAGCAAGCCTTAGCCTCATCCTCAGAGGCGGGCAGGTTGGTAGTACGAGCGGCGCGATCCAGCACCACACCCATGCCGACCTTCAGATCGACGGCGGCATCAACGTCGCCAACGTTCTGCACGTTCTTGTAATAACCAATCGTCTTAGCCTTCATTGTTTTTCATCCCTTTCTTAAAATACGTCCACGTCGGCGGGGTCGGTGTTCTCCTTCTTGCCGGCGTCATCCGTCATGCCAAATACGTCAATCTGGCTGGCGGCATTGGTTTCTGCAATCTGACTCTCACGAGCCGCCTGCACCATGGCGGTGCAGATCTTGCCAACGATGCTGTTGATCTCTACGCTGCCGGGATTGGCGTTGAAAGCGTCGATATCTTCCTTGGCAACTGCACGCTGCTCCTCGGTGTAGGGAGCCAGTGCAGCATTCAGCTCTGCCACGGCAGCGGCGTTCTGCATTTCGGTGATTTTGGCATTAGCCTCAACGAGGCTGGCCTCTGCCGCTTCCTTCGCGGCGTTAGCCTCAGTCAGTCCGGCTTCGGCTGCTGACTTTGCGGCGGCTTCCTTGTCGTAATCCGCCTGAAGCTGCTTGATATCAGCTTCCTTCTGTGCGATGTCGGCTTTCAGCTGGCTAATCTCAGCCAGAAGCGTGTCAACTTTGGCCCAATACTCCTCCCACTTGGAGTTGACCTCAGAGACAGCACCAGTCACAGCCGCCATCAACTCGTTCTTGGTCTTCTCGTCCATTGTTTCATCCTCCTTGTCCAGTTTTTTATTATTTAGCTCCATTACGATGGCGGCTTCATCAGCCGGTTTAACACTGAGAATCGCATATCCGCTGTAGTCGTAATACTGCGGAACACGACCTTCCTCTTTCCAACCGCCGGAGTAAATAATGTAGCCATCGTGCTCGGGCTTACCCACAATTTCCACAGAACCCTTAACAACAGAGTCCGCCATGTTTTCGCGGAGCCAAGCAACAAACTTGGGATAACGCATTTCATCCAGCGTTCCTTCTGCTACCAAGCAGCGTTTAGTAACGCCTCCGATTTCTACGTCATCCACATACGCCTTGTCGAAGTGTCCAACCATAGTGGCGTCTTCAAACAAAGGCAGCCTATCCTCCTCCCGCACATCCGTCATACCGTGGTTGTATGGAACATCCCGATCTTCGGTCAAAAATTCCGCTACAATCGACATTCCGACAACGGAATGGAGGTTAGCTTGAACATATTCCTCTTTCCATGAGATTCCGTTTTCCTGCCAACGAGTGTTATCAGGGAAGATCTCATGCAATACAACCTTGATAGGTCGTCTGCCGGCAATCTTATTTTCACTGGAGATCTCATAGATAGGGGCAAAAGCTCTCTCAGACATACTCTCACCTCCTTATCCTGACGGAGAGGGGCTTGCGTTGGCATTATTAGCCTTTGTAGACTCTGTGCTTGGATTGACCGGAGGATCGCCACCGGTGCTCTTGTCCACATCACCGTCAGGTGCATCCTTACCGGTAACAGTGAACGAGGTCTTATGCACAGGGTACTTGTTCTCAAAGTCTTCATCCAACTCAAGATCCATAAGGGAGAGGTAGTCATCCACGTCAAACCCTGTAGAGGCAATCCATGCCATCAGGCTACCCTTTCCACGGGCATACAGGTCAGAGAAAAACTTCACCTGTTTTTCTCGATTGACAAAAGTAATGGGAAGCACCCGGAACTCTACCCGGTAGCTGCCGTCCCTGATCACGTTGTAATTCAAGCACTTGTTCAGCTCTTCCACCAAAGCCTCAATCCACGTGAATACGTTATTCGCAACGATTTCCATATTCAGTGTGGCCGTGGCATAGTTACCCGTAGAACTGCCGCTCAGAGCAGCAGCGGCCACACCGATGTCCTCATTCACGTCCTCTTTGATGGCATTTTCGTTTTCCTCATTCAAAAGGGAGAGATCGACCGGAAGCCGATCCATCTTCGTGCCAGAGGCCAAAGAGAAGAATGATACGCCGTTTGTGTTGCTGCGTTGCGTCAGCGCTTGTTTAACTGTGTTATGCTGGTTTTCTTGCTGTTGCTGAGACAAAGCAGATGTACCCTTGTCCTTTCCCTCGGGGAAAGTCTCATAGTAGATTTGGTTATTGACCGTATCCAACACACGCCGTTTCGTATTGATGAAGTATTTGGCGTAGTCGATATCGTCCAACGCGGCTACTGCAAAAGGCACGCCGTACGGATCGTTCTGTCCGCTCTTAATCTTGGTTACAATCGTCTTGCGCCAGTCCAGTCTCTGCCAGCACGCACCATCCGGGAACTCTCCATTGGAATATCTGCGCCATCCTTCTTGAATCTGACGAGGGAAACCTTGCAGCTTACGCTTGCAATCTTCCTCTGTCATGGCACTAAAATACCGCAGGTCAAACGCTACTTCGTAGCAGTTGTTCCTGCGGCCAATGATTCTTGTATATTCTACCGGCAAAGAAATAACAACGCAGTTGACGCCGGCTGAGTTAATCTCGGTAATGCCCTGGATATCACGATCAGTCAGCGCAAGTCGATCGTCTACGGGTACTGTTCTCGTCTCCATGTATCCCACGTACATACCTTCATTGGCATCGTGGAATAGACCGTCACGAATAACCTCCTTGTAGCGCATCGACCGGAGCACGCTGGTCATCTTGTCCATGCTGGCACGATACCCTTTACGGGAGCCTCCTGCTTTCTTGGGCTTGACAACCACCACATAATCAAGGGAGTGAAGACTTACCAGGCTATCAATAGCTGTCGTCACCGTGCCGTTTGAGTAATACGCCCACTTCGCCCATTGACGCAACTCAGAGATATACTGCATAGGATCTCTCGCCATTCGCGTGATTTCTTCCGTGGAATACGGAGCAGTACATTTTGTACCGTAGTTGACCACGTTCAAATAGGACGAACCCAAACGTGTGTTAAACTCATAGGTTTTGTCGTCCTGCGGCGCACTGTTTACTTGCGACACAGGTACTGCGGCCTGCGTTTCAGATTGATCCCGACCCATAATCCGACCAAAGAATGATTTTCCTGCCACTTGTCTTCACCTCCTTTAATTACAAAGTGTTACGTATTCATACCCGGAGCTATCCGAGAAAAGATCCGCTTCCAAAAGCGAAACGAAATAGTTGCCATAGGATACCGATGTGTACCGGTCTTTCCGCGCACCTGGACGTTCCTCAATCTTAATGAGGTTGGTCTGGTTCTGCACAGTATACTCCAACCCAATCATCTCATTGATCAACGCCACTGTCTCAAGGAAAGGACGCTCATAGAAAAGTTGGGTATCTACATCGGCAGAGGCATACTCAGGATACAAGCGCTGCAATTCTTCAACGCCCTCCTGGTTGCTTACCATGAGTTCGATCATCCGGTTATTCAAGCTATCCCGCATAGAAACAGCAATTTTGCTGTTCAGCTCCAAAGACGCCTTAACCGAGAAAACTACCTCTTTCTGGCCTGCAATTACGATACGAGCTTTCAGCTTATCATCGTTCATACACGTCCAAGGTTCGTATTCCACATTCCGATCTACGTCATAAAGCACTTTAGCCAGAGCGTCATAAATAGCGACACCCGCGTTTCGTGTATCCAAAACGCAATAATCCGCCTCAAAGTCAGCGAACAGCTGCTTAATGCGAATGGCTTGTTTTGTCGTTTCAAATTCTGCCTGCGGCTCCATATAGACTACCTGCCGGCGATATCCCTGCTTGACCTCAATATGATCGCCGCTGGTATCTGAAACCTTATACTCCTTGCTCTCAGGGAGAGCACGGATGCAGGTAAATACCGAGTTATCGTTGCCGGTACCGCCCTCCGGGGCAATATCGCACGCGATAATGCGGATTTCTCCTGCCTGTTTGGGAATTGTGTGCTTTGCCTTAACCTTTGACAGTACGTCCTCATTCTTTCTTGGATAAAACGGACGTTTCAACACGCGGTTCTTGTTCAGCATATCGTAGGTGAAGTAAGCATGAGCATTCTCGGCCACCATCTGATTTTCATACTCAATCGTCCAGGCAACCCTATCCAGCTTCTTTCGCTCCTTCACCAAGAAGTCACGGGTTTTAATCTCGTGCTTCAAAGCGATGCTGTAATCCATACCAATCAGAACAGATTTGCCCTTGCCCAACATATCGCGGGTCACGAGCTTCATGTAGTCCCACATCCAGTGAGATTTGTACCATGCAGAGCTGATATAGATTTCTTTCGGTTCCTCTTTCAGTTCTTTGTACTCGTCGGGGTACTTAATTCTGAACGGAATCTGCCGCTGAAACAGCGTAGGAGAAAGAACCGTGTCGATAATGCTTTTCACAATCATACGGAACTCTTCATAAATGAAGACCGTAGCACGATATCCGCGTACATTCTCATTGGCAACCAGCACGACAATAGAGCTTCCGTTATTAAACTTTACTTCGATATCGTTCTGGTTGTCCTTAATGGTCTTAATCTCCTGTTGAAGCAACGGGGATCTTGGCAAAATCTCTTTGGCGATTTTTTCTGACACGATCAATCTCGCCTGCTTTTTTGTCGCCGAAGCTACGACGATCAATGATCCAGGCCGCAAAATCGCTTCTTTACAGGCATAGACCGCAATGATAAATGACTTTGCCGCACTACGAGCGGCCACAATGCAGATACTCGGAAAAATATCCATCAGGTACAAAATGATGTGCTGATAGAGATACAGTGTGATTCCGAAATACCGCTGCACAAAGCGGCTGGGGTTCCTTCGCCAAAACGTTATCCAATCCAATAGCTTTTTGACAAACTCAGGGTCGTTCAATTTGCTATTGGGTGAGAAATGTTCATGGACGTGTTTTTGCCGCTCATCCATCAACGCTTCGTAATCCATAACTCACTCCTCCGAATCAGACAGGCTAAATTCCTTATCCAGTTCCTTAGAGCCGGTCAATAGATTGCGAAGAGGTCTGGTCATGAACCGCTCAATATACTCCTTCAAATGATCGAAGTCCGCATACAGCTTTTTGTCCTTGTAATATTCAGCCGGACAAAACTCCTCGATATCTCGAATCATTTCTCCCAAAGGACTCAGCTGCTTTTCAGCCTCAGCCTTTTTCTTCCGGTCTTCGATTTCAGTAGTAGCTGCGTCAATCTGCGACTTGTAGCTATTCGCAGCCGTACCAATGTTGGAATCTCCCTTCTGAAGCAGCTTCCGCAGATTGAGCTTCATGAAGCAGATCGAAACGTACAGCTCCTCCTGCCGCTTATCCATCGGCTCGCCGTATCGCTTTACCCAATCCTGATACTCATACTGCATAGAATCGTAGTCGCCAGCATCAAAACCAACACCAAACCGGCGCACAACCTCCTCGGGCGTCTGGATGTCGTCATTTTTTGCCACGTCCTCCACCGTAGGTGCGTTTTCCACATTGGCTTCCCAGCGCCGTACCAATGTATCAGAGTAGGTCGTTGCTCCGTCTACCTGGCTCAAATTCAGTCTGGAAATATAGGTGCTGATCCGATTGCGGCTCTTTCCATTGCGGCTCTCACTGATTTTTCGTGATGACGCCCAGATGTCCAAATCAAAGTACATATCCGTGATCTGGCAAATCCGCTCTGCCGCCGCATCTTCGTCTCCGTCATAGAACTTTACGTACTGTTCGTAAAGCTCCGCAACGCAGTTCTTACAGATAGAGACAAAGCCGTTGTTGCCCTTATAAATAGGGGACTTTGAACGGCCAAAATTCGTCTCCTGCTTTTTGTACTTGTGGCCGCAGCAGGTACAGCGATATTCTTCGTCGCTGATTACACGCGGCTCAACTTCGGTAGGCTTCGCATCTTTCACTACCTTTTGCGTAGCCGGTTTCATCAGCTGTTTCTTTGCCGCCATGTCCGCGACCTCCTTTCTATATGACAAAACCTCGGAAGTCCAAAGACCCCGAGGTTTTATCAATCGTTATAATTTTTTTCTGGTGCGCCTGAAGGGATTTGAACCCCCGACCCACGCATTAAAAGTGCGCTGCTCTCCCAACTGAGCTACAGGCGCATATGTTGTATGAAGTGACTCCACTCCCGGCCTCACCACACACCTTTACGCTGTGCCATATTACCACCACAGCTTGACCTCTTGTGCCAAGCCAGTAGTCCTTTCAGCCTTTCTATTGGGGAGCAGGGGGATTAGTGTTTCCCGTCTTAGTGTACCAAGGCATTTCATGTGCGGCTATGGCCTGTGCGCAGCTTCCGCAACGCCCTCAGTAGTACAACGCTACCTAACCGCTATTCCTTTTACGCCCGGTCATATCAAAAATGATACGCTACCTTGGATTCCGACCGCCACTCACAGCCGTGATATGTTATCTCAATCAGGCAATAATTCCGATTCGCACGGTTACTACACTTATTTATCCTCCGTTGCTGACTACCTTTAGAGGGGCATACTTTCCCAGGCTCACGAAGTCCCGTTGGGGTATGCCAGCCCGCCGCGCTCCTGATCGGCTTGCCGCTTTGCTTACAGCGTTTAGGTTGGTCTATCGCGTTTTGCCTGCGCCGGACTTTCACCGGAGGGAGCGACCCCAATCTACCTGCACACGGCCAATTTTTATTTTACCGACGTGTCAGAGCCGTCACACGTCATCATAGGTAGTATCCTTACGGATTGGTGGGATAAGAAGGAATCGAACCTCCGACGCGCAGGGCTTCAACCTGCCGCTCTTCCAACTGAGCTATCATCCCATAGAGCTACGCATTTTTGTTTATCGGCATTGCACAGGACAGCATAGCAAAGTCCACCGTCCCCTGTCGCTGGAACCGCGCCGCTTTCGTACCGTTTATCTTGGGGTCGTTGGAAAGCAGTAAATGTCAACACATCCCGTTGGCGACGGAGGTGAGACTCGAACTCACAGTGCGCTCATCACGCACGACGGTTTTCAAGACCGATCCCCGCCCATACTGGGGTCAACTCCGCCATATTGGTCGGTAGGGTTGGATTTGAACCAACAACGTTTCTTATGTCACGATTTTACAGACCGCTTCCTTCACCAATTTGGATACCTACCGAAATTTGCACCTCAAATATTGACTAAATACTTATATGTATTCAATCCCTGCCCATTACAATTTGGCTTTGTTCTTAAAACAATACTTCTCCGGTTCCCATGTTCGAGTATGTCTTTCATTGGGATCACATACATATTCATATTTTTATCAGCACAAAATAAAAGATCTAATGGATGATCAGTTATTCTGTCATATACAGATCCATTCGTGCCTCCCTTTGAAGTAAATGAAACCTCAGCATTTTCAGCCGAAACAAATTTACATTGTACAGTCTGAATAATGCCATTCTTTTCAACGATTAAATCGTACCATTGCGTATCGTTAAGTGGTAAAGATACGGTGTAACCGTTTGCACCAAAATATGCAATGGCTAAACTTATACCCGCTCTTCCTCTATCTTTATTTGTACTGATCTCCATATGTTCTCCTATGACTATACGTTGGTGCGGGTAGAGGGGGTTGAACCCACGACCTTCTGATTAAGAGTCAGCTGCTCTACCAACTGAGCTATACCCGCATATGGAGCTGGTGGACGGACTTGAACCCCCGACCTACTGATTACAAATCAGCCACTCTACCGACTGAGCTACACCAGCATATGGAGCTGACACAGAGACTCGAACTCTGAACCTATTGCTTACGAAGCAACCGCTCTACCATTAGAGCTATGTCAGCATGGCAGGGGTTGAAGGACTTGAACCCTCACCTACATCGGTTTTGGAGACCGGAGTGCTACCAATTACACCAAACCCCTATAAAAATGGCGACGTGTACGGGACTTGAACCCGTGACCTCCGACGTGACAGGCCGGCGCTCTACTCTTCTGAGCTAACACGCCATATACAGCAACCATTTATGGTTGCATTTTTATTTTGCAACCAATTTGGGTTGCTTTGGTGATGCGTCCGGGGATCGAACCCGGAAATTCCACCTTGAAAGGGTGGTGACTCTACCCAATTCGTCCAACGCACCATTTGAAAACGCTTGTTACAATTTACTTTGTTGCTAATAGATAAATATGGGTTAGCAATAAAGTTAATCTCATTGGTACTGCTAATGGGACTCGAACCCATACGGGATTTCTCCCACCAGCACCTCAAGCTGGCGCGTCTGCCTATTCCACCATAGCAGCATATTTGGATTTATTTGTCCCAATCAATTAAGGGGTATAGATCATAGGGCGAATTTCCGGTCGCAAGTTTCTCATATCCGCCATCCACAATACGCCATAGCGTATGCTTCTTCTTTTCTGGGTTTTGGCTGATCTGGTACTGCTTGCCCGACCTCGTTGTACATAGCACACCAGTACCGCATTCAGAAGCAGGAAGTTTCTTGACAACCTTTGATGATTTTTCTTTTACGGCACCTACTGCCTTTCTCGGCATAACTCCACCCACTTTACACACTTCGGTTAACCATTACAATCAACATGAAGTGTATTTTGGTACTCCCAACGAGGCTCGAACTCGTATTGCCGGCTTGAGAGGCCGGCCTCCTATTCCAATTTAGAGGATGGGAGCATATAGACACTACGGTGTGGTGCCAACACTTGCTTTCACATTGCCGTAGAACCAACGCATAGCCCGCATAACCTTCTGCGCGCTGCCGCTACACACTCTCTTATGGCGGTGTCATACCAAACCGTGTGGCGAGGTACGGTCAAACCTCATGGCTGGGGTAGCAGGACTCGAACCTGCGAATACGGGAGTCAAAGTCCCGTGCCTTACCGACTTGGCGATACCCCAATATAAAATTGGCACGCCAGAGAGGACTTGAACCCCCAACCAAAGGATTAGAAATCCCATGCTCTGTCCAGTTGAGCTACTGGCGCATATTAAATGCAGCACGGATTTGAAAATTCCTCATTTATCTCACCGTTAAGACCACACTGCATATTGAGGATGGAGATACCGATAGGATTTGAACCTATGATCCTGGGGTTGCAGCCCAGAGCCTTTGCCACTTGGCTACGGTATCATAAGCTGACTTCAGCGGTAATGGATGTCAGCCCCATTGATTAACGCCCCGCTCATAAGGCCACCGCTATTTATAATATCGTTTCGCCCAAAATGGGAGAGCCGTGGTGGCAGTAGCAGGACTCGAACCTGCGTCTGACGACGTATGAGGTCGTGCTGGAGCCATCTCCAGTCATACTGCCATATACGGTTTGCGTGGCTCACATCACTTGTACTTCGTGACTGCAACCCTCTCATCCCAGTGCTGGCACTGGGTCGAGTGACCATCAAAACCGAAAAATGGTGCGGGGCTGTGATTTAATGCAGATACGCCTTGGTGCCGAAGGTGGGACTTGAACCCACACGGTATCGCTACCAGGGGATTTTGAGTCCCCCGCGTCTGCCGATTCCACCACTCCGGCATATGGAGCGAGTGACGGGGATCGAACCCGCATCCCCGGCTTGGAAGGCCGGTGCCCTGGCCGTTGTGCTACACCCGCATATGGTGTCCAGTGACGGGATCGAACCGCCGACCCTTTGCTTGTAGGGCAAATGCTCTCCCAGCTGAGCTAACCGGACAGATCGGCTTACTCGCACCGTAAGCCATGGTGCCGGCTCGTGCTTCGCCTGCCGGATTGCGCCGGTTTTACTCCCAAAACCTTGTAAAAGTCATCACTGCCAGATGTGAAGGTTTCTATTCCCCATTCGGTTTACAGTCTCCGCTCTGTTCGTGGGACGGGCATGGTTGCGGGGGCAGGACTCGAACCTGCGACCACCAGCTTATGAGGCTGGTAAGCTACCACTGCTACACCCCGCAATATGGCTGACCCGGCAGGACTCGAACCTGCGACCATCTGATTAACAGTCAGACGCTCTACCATCTGAGCTACGGGCCAATATAGATCTACGAGACGCATTCTTAACGACACCACATTTGTTCGGCATATGCTTAGTTAAAAGCGATGATTTTTCTATTTCAAGTAGAATTGTTTTCAAAATTGCTGTTAGCGTCTCAAAATACGGAACACGGTTGTTCTTTTTCCCATAAAAAGTTTTTGAAAGTTGCTGTACGTGTCCCAAAAATGGTAGAAGATGCCGGACTCGAACCGTTCTTCCTGCTCCCTGGGCAGGCGTGCTACCGTTATCACTACATCCTCTATATATGGTGGAGCCGAGGGGAATCGAACCCCTGTCCGAAATCCCTACATGAATAAAACAGTCTTACGCAATAGACAACACTTTATCAATTCGCCTCAAACTGAGACGGGCGGATCAGCAGTTGTCACTCCGCGCCCAGGGCGCACCGGTTAGATGCACCTCCACCACCTTGTTTCTTTTCACAGTGACAAGGAAAACTGCAATACTCTGACCGAATCTTCGACCTCAGATGTTTACCCGGTCAGTGGGTACATCGTTTTGGAATCCAGCCGTCATCAGGCGGCAATTCCCTTTGCTGCAAGAGCAGCGGAAAAAGCGGGATGGATCATTACAACAGTCGTATCGTTGTCATTTTATTTTTGTTTAAGCCTTGAGGCGGTCTTCTACCTGCGAGTCTTACTCTCTCAGAACCCCGTCGAACCCATTACGGCCCCATATGAAATTATCAAGGTGTACCGGTTCGGGCGTAGGCGCTGCCCGACCACGTTCCCCAATCCCTGCATATTCCAGACGGCGAATCTTATCGGCGCGTGGAAGGGGAAGTCTTGCAGTTCATAGAGAAAGATATGCGCCACAGCCGTATCTCCCGCCTTGTCATCGGCATTCGATCAAAATACCATTCCTGTGGCGAATGGGACTGGTCGGGACAAAAAGGATCGAACTTTTGACCTCACGATTATCAATCGTGCTCTACCAACTGAGCTATATCCCGATATTACGGCAGACGCATCTGCCGTAAGAGCTGTACGTCCGAAAAACCTCGTCTGCAGCCGATAGGCTTTTGGCTGAGATAGCAGTAAAAGTAATGAGCTGAACCGCACAAACGCCAACTTAGCCAATACAGCATAGTGGTGGAACCAGGGAGGATCGAACTCCCGACCCCCTGCTTGCAAGGCAGGTACTCTCCCAGCTGAGCTATGGCCCCATATGTCCGCCCCCTAATCAGGGGGCGGCGCTGTTTTCGTTGATTTTCTTTGTTGCTATGGTCATATGATACCATAGACATTTCTGGATGTCAATAGCTACAAAGAAAATTATTTAATTTTTTGTGTCACTGCTGCGAGTCTGTACCGGCGCGAACATCCTCTTTCAGGCTGTTACTGGCCCGGAACGTGGGTACCTTGCTATCGCTCGATACCCTCATCTCCCCGGTGGAGATGTTTTTGCTATTGCGGCCTTTTCTGGTTTTCACCTCAAAGGTTCCGAAACCTCTGAGCTGTACCTGCTCCCCGCGAACCAGCGCGTCTCTGATGATTTGGAGCACTTCGTCCACCACATCATTAGCCTGATTCTTGTAGTAGCCTTTCTCGCACAGAGCGGACACGATATCGGCCTTAACCATTGTCCCACTCCTTAATTCAATTTGATCTGATAGCAGGCATCCGCACCTACTCCGGGGCGGAAAACCATCATCAGCTGTGCCGGAGTCGAGTAGAGCCGTTTTCCGTTAGCATAATCATCCGTACCGCACAAGCAGGGTGCGATCATACTCTCGATTCCCAGCTCTTCAAACTCCTCTTTATGGTGTTTATCGGCCAACACCACATAGTCAATATCGCTGGAATACTTCTTGGCGAACAGCGTGTGCAGCGTCTTTCCGGCGTTTTTCACGTTGTCCAAGTCACCATGGGCGGCACAAATGTTATACCCGCATACGGAGAAGTACAAGAACTCGTAATACTCCGACTCCGGGAAAACGATATCACTGCGATCACGAAGCCGCTGTTCAAGCCACCAAGGGATCAGCCGCTCCATGTTATCTGCATGAATGCTGTCGTTTTTATTTTGAACGGTTCTCAAATGATTTCCGTAGGTCGCGTGAACTACTGTCTGCTCAACCTCATCGGCCAAAACACTGATCGCCTGTGCCATAATTTCTGACACCTGCATGATCTGGTCGCACGTCAGCTCCTCAGAGGCAACACGCGCACTGGTGTGTATTGAACCATGAGCCGCGTCGCCCAACAACACGACATGAAGTCTATGGCATTTATTCAGCCTAATACGCTCAACTGCTCGCTCAACCAGCCGTTCCACACGATAACGGCATACCTGAGTATCATACCGCTCCCAGATATTGTCCGTTACCATACCGTAATGCCAGTCGGCAAACACAAGAACAGCCTCAGCATCGCCAAGGAACATACAAAAGTCGTCCGGCTTATTAACCGATAGCGGCAAAGACTCATTCAGATTCTGAGCAGCCTTAACGAGCCGATCTTCCAGATTTTCCTCACGACCCATCCGATCGACCATCTTATTGAACTCGCGGCGCTGGTCATAGAAGCGTTTGGCCTCTTTACGCATCTCCGCAATTTTGCAGTTTAGCTCGCCCATATAATCATCCTGGCCGGGATTACCCTGAGCGGCATACTTTTTCTTGAAATACTGCGCAACAGCATAGCCGGAGTATGGCGTTACAGATGCCGCCTTTCTCAAACTATCCCGATGGCATTCGATGCCAGTTGCTTCAACGATGTCTTCCCAGTCCAGATCGTCGGGCTTCTGTTCGACTTTGATTTCGATTAGGCGAAGACCATATTCATATGTATCCTCACCTTCTCTGCGTTCATACTTTGGATTCACGAATGTCTTCACCCCTCTTCTGCTGGCAGAAGCGTGCTCTGCCTGATTTCAATTTCAATGTTTGGTACGCCGGCCCAACGCTCCAAGATCTCCTTGATATCGTAAGTCCGAGCACCATTCACGTCATACTCCGTCAGCGTCATATCAGAGCAGTCGATCGTCGCGTGAGAATATACCTCACGCTGCTCCCGCACTGCCATTTACTTGTGCTCCTCGATCACGTTCATACGACGAATTTCGTTCAGCTTTGCAAGCAGCTCAGGGGATTCGACGCAGAAATAATGACCCCTCTTCGAGTCCTGCTTCATCGTCCGAGGATAACAGTAGTAGTGGGGATACTTATGCGGAGGGAACGCTTTGACCAGCAGATCTTTCTCTGTCTTGTTAATAGGAACCACGAGAACCATCCTTTTCTAATAAATTTGAGGGTACTCCCTCAAAATTACACCAAATTTAGGACTTGGGAACTCCCGACAACAAATGGGAGTTCCCAACGTGGTTTTAGAATTATTCGACCAACAAACCCGAAAATCTGTATAAAATTGTGAAAATTCAACAGTTATCGGACATTGTTTTTGGGCACATCGCCGTTTCTCTACGGAAATGGAACCCATAAATTTCCACGTCCCACAGGCCGTCAGAAACCTCAGTCAACGTTGAAATGGGTGTCCGACTCTGCTCAATCAAGTCCAAAAAGCACTGATTAGGTGCCGAAAACAACGTATAAAACAAGGTGCGTGAGATATCTTTATTCTGAGGCTCCTCAATGGCGAGCATCAACCGATATGCAGTATGAGGACTGATCCGTAGTGACTTAATATAGTTGATATACTCCTGCCGAATCTCATGTACCAGGATTGCCTTACCGTAGTTATCCAGGTTTTCGTCTGTTCCATCCCAAACTGCCCGGATCTTAGATCTCATATCTCTGACAAACTCCAAGATCCGCTCGACCTGTGAATAGCTCACAGATTTTTGCAGATAGGCGTCGTTTACCAACAGTTCAGAAAACGGGATGAACGACGTATAAGCATAGCTTGTACGGTAAGAGTTCAGGCTGTGCTGCAAAAAGTCCATCGTCGTATTGTGGAAGCGATAGTTTTTGCCCACACTGTCATAATAGCCCTTCATGCGGGCGATCTTCCCGAAAAAGTTGGGCTTTACTTGCCGGCCATCATCGTCGCGTATCTCATATTTTTTTCTCAACCGTTTGATTTCCGCAACACTGTCTACGGCATATTCTCGCTTCGCCTTATCAATCTCGATGTTGCTCAAAACGTCCAGCTGGGCGATCTCGCAGTAAAGCTCCTCATACTCGGAAAAATCTGCTCCGCTGTTCAGCGCGTCCCACAGCTTCGTATTCAGCTCTTGGGAGAGGTTTACGATCTCACCGATCTTATTGACCGATGTTTTGATATCCAGATCAGACTGATCTGATTTGGTATAATGACGCACGATTTTCTTAGCGTCTACCATGCTGGTCGGGACGAGAAACTTGTGATAGTTCCGTTCTGCGGCCCGAATAAGGATGGCGTTGTTCGTCAGCAACATAGTATCAGAGTCAAAGTCTGCACCGGATAGCCGGAAAAGAATATTCTCGCCGATACTGTTGACACACACGATCTCTCGCGTGGTATTGACGTACTGCCGGATCTCCTCGTTATCCGTATTCCTCGCCAGGAGAACATTTCCCATCGTCACATGGGGACTGCGCGATCCGAGAATAGTCTGATCAAAAGCAAACTGTTGGCAAAAAATATTGCCTACTCCGATTTTACTCTCACCATCAAATTGCCCAATCGCAGAGTAAAGCATTTCGATGGGGTTTCCCAGCAGAGTTGAATAGTTTCCTTCCACAAGGATGTGTCCACGGGCCAGCTCTTTTTTGAACGACTTCGATACGTCGGTTTTGAAGTTGTGGTACAGCTTCGTTTGAGAAAACTTATCTGTGACGCCCAACATCTGATATACCACATCGTTCGTCGTCGTAATTCCGTCGCTGTCGATTTCCTCATTCCCGCCCATATATTTGATATGGTACCGCAGTACCGCAGGATCTGTCTGGATCATGCGCAGATAATCCAACGACGGTTTTACCAACTGGTCAACATCATCTTGCGAAAGCTGAAGAGTATTCAAAAGCTGGTAATGGATCTGCACCATGCGACCATCAAAGAAATGCGTCGGCTTCTCATGCTTCACGACACCAAAGTTACCGTCTTCGTCCAGCAATCTCAGCCACTGTTCCAGAGTGCCAAACTTCACGTACTTAATACTACTGGGCGTAGTAATAACCTTGATATCGCTGATATCCTGCGCCAGCGTGAAACCGGAAAGCTGAGACACATCAGTAATGCCACGATCGGCGAAAAACTTCTGGATATTGGTATTAAAGCAGGCCGATTTGAAAAACCGGTTCCGCAGAAGGATCATACCGTAATCCTGCCATTCGCCCATAGCACTTTTGTCAATGAGAGATTGTCCGTCCCAAATGCTATTCTCGATCTCAACCTCTTCCGGCTTTGAAGTAAGCCAGTTATCGCTGCCAATCCTTGTCGCCACAACGCGATCTTTGAACACGCTCTTATGGTCGTCGATTACCAAGAAGTTCTCGGGCCGCAGTGGAATAGTACCGACGATGCTGCTCAAAGTAAGGGCAATATAGGCTTCCAGAGCGGCCAGATCAATCTCCTGACCCTCTTTCACTTTCAGCCCACAAAGCTCCCACTTGTGCATTCTTGGATACAACTGCTCATCAATGAACAGGCACTTTCCAATTCGGCTGCTTCCGCTTGAACGCTTGAACCTACGGAACACAATACCATCGCACGTGAATCCGTCTTGATAAAGACGATTCCGAAGCTGGGCTACGGTAAGAAGTACCTTCATGGTTTTCCCGAGCCGATACATTCCGTTATCAAAAACGAACAGATCTCCCAGCTCTTGGGGAGAGGCCGGATTTTCGACGGGAGATCCTACCCGTACAGCAATCAGTTCCCCATCCTTGATACAAATGTTGTCGGTAAGCTGCACATCCTGCGGCAGATAGCCATACTTGATGTAGGTGTTGTCAAAGAAGCGATTGAACTCCTTGACGCTATACTTGAACGTGACATTGATCACGCGCCGGCAGTATTCTTTACCCCGCTTACTGAATGTGAAGTCCATGCGGCGGTATACCTTCTCATAAACTTCCCTCAGCTTTATCAGGTCGAGGCTATAATCCAAAGTGTTGACAAAACGTCTTGTATTGAACTGGTCGTTATGGTCTGATCCAGCCAACTTCACAGAATATTCCTTACTGTTCGGGCTTGAATAGTTCGCCAAAAACAAATCCTTGGCATCCACAGACACGATATAGACCGAATTACCCATGGTCTATTCACCTTCCTCAGTTTGAATATTTTCGACTTGAATCAGATCCCCATACCAGAACAACCAGGTCTCTACGCCCTCCAGCTCGATCAGAGCAGAGAACCCATCGGGTCGTTCACGATGCGGATGCGCAACAAATACCTTATCACGGCTGGACTCCACGAATTGACGGTACTCTCCCTGCATACGCGGATAATCCTTCCGAGCTATGATTTGATCCACATTCAGAATGACCAAATCCCCATCACGAATCTTTTTGTCAATCTCGTTTCCGAGGCTTTCCAGGACATCCGCAGCAAGTGTGCGTGAGCCTTTGTCCCTGAGCTTCTTTTTCAAAGCTCTGCGATTTTCACGGTTCAAACACATTACCCCCTGTCTGAATATTCCTGAATTACCTTTTCGTACTCCCGAGCGTTCTCTTTCAAAACGCCCTGATAGAACAACACTTCGTTTTCCCCTGCGTCGTCAGCCGGAGAATAGTCATCACACTTCCCCTGGCACTCCGAGCCACATTGGTCATACCAAATACAATTTTTTCGTGCGGTGTTCATTGTAAGCCTCCTTCCGCTACACACCGCCGCGTCAGCTCTCTTAAATTTCAAGTTCCCTATATGATCAAATGAATCGTTGACGCCGCATTAGTCTGTCGTGTTTCCATGAGAGATGCCGTTTAACCAATTCCGAAACAGTTCCCTCATCCGCCTGCTTGGAATGTAGATCCAGATTTCTTTGCCATCACGAATGGCTGACCGCCATACCCACTGGATCATCTCACTCAACGCATAATCATCCTCGCGCACCTCAACTCCTTGCTCCTGAAAGTAGTTTTTCAGCAAAGGGTTGTAGTACACGTTGACGCAATAGGCCAAGCAGTCCCTGTTCCGATATGCGTTAGTAGCCCGGACATTGCAGGAAAGGAAACCCTTAGTATATCCTTTGCCTTTCAGGAGGGCTTGGTAATCCTTAAAAACCGTCCACAAGTTACGGTCTGATGAAGAATTGAGCATATTCTTGAACAAGTTCGTCAAATTGTTTCTCAGCTGTTTGATAAGCGGCTGTCCTTTGGTATCACGCGCTTTCTTATACCAAGAAACAGATAGGCTCGACCTCATTTCGCCGATCTTATTCAGTTTCTCATCCTCGATGATATGAATTTTCTTTGGGAGTTCTGCTACGTAATCCGGTATGTGAGGTGTATCGCTGAAATGATATACCCCGTTCTCACAAACCGTTCCGATCCGCTGGACTTCGATATTATGAATGTCGAAGTAATATTTCTGCACCTGAGCATCGAACATATAGGTGAGAATGATCACCTCATCGAAGGACTGAAATACCTCAATCGGGAATTTCCATAGCAAGAGGCAGTCATTATACAAAATGACGTTGCCAGTCATGCACATATCCCGCAAGTCTTCAAATCTGCCCTCGTAGTCATCATTTACCCACCGCACACGGTACTCAGAGTCAACCTCGATCATATCCCGCTTGAGCATTTGCAAATCCTTTGGAGAAATCGGGATTGTCTGAACGGCTTGGAAAACCTCATCCAAAATGAGCTTATAGCCGCCGTCTTGGATCAGCGAAATCGTTTCATCGTTATACGACTCAAACAGCGCATGAGTGCTGGCGATGTTATCCCCCATAGACAAAAGGTAATGCAGGTTTTCCAACTTACCCTTGCCTTTGCTTTGCGGATCTTTGAATTTCCGCCCACAGCAGCTCCGTTTGATTCGTTCTACTTCGTCCAGATATGGCGTGATAAATACGTAGCGGCTTTCCTTGTCTTGGTTCATCAAAGTGATCGCGGACTCGGTTTTACCTGCTCCCATAATCGTGTCACATACCTTAACGATCACACGCTTTCCTCCTTCGCCGTCTTGCGGTAATAGAAGAATTGGAGCTGCTGAACATAGCCGGCAAATCCGGCGTACTGAGAAGGATCGAAATTGCCATGGTAGACATCATCAATCATGCGGTTGATCCACACATCCCTTGGGTAGCTATCCATACGGTGAAGCCCAAACAGCATCACACAGTTCGCAACCTTCTCGCCAATGCCCCGCAGAGCAATCAGCGTCTTCCGGGCCGTATCGTCATCCTGCTTCTGGAGCTGCACCCAGAAATCTTCGTCATACTCGGCCATCTCTTTCACATAGCTTTCACGATAGCCCAGCGATGCCGGTGACAGATCCTGACCTCTCAGCTGCGCCGGCGTCGGGAAGGAATAGAACTGCTGACCGTCGATCTCCCCCAGCGGCGTACCGAATGTCTGGCAGAGAACATCTACCGCTTTGCGAATGCGCGGGATATTGTTCCGCTGAGAGATAATGAAAGTCACTACCATCTCCCACAAATCCTGTTTCAGGATACGGATACCGCCACCTGCCGCGATCGCCTCCCGCAAAAACGGGTCTCCGGCCATCTTCTGCTGATATGCTTCATAGTCGGCAGACAGGTCAAAATAGGGCATCCATACATCCCGGAACTCATCATAGGGGCAGTAGAAAACGTACCCGCCATTGGTACCCGGTGTGATTTTCACCAGCTTCATACCGGTGATCGCCACATATCCCCCATCCTGCAGTGCGGTCAGCCGGAAGCACTGGCCGGAATCCGCAATCTGCTTCAAATCAAACGTATGGGGAATGTTAATGAGCACGCCATCAGAAACCCTCCGGCAAATTACCTTTTCGCCACTCATCATACTCGCTCCTTTTCTTCAAATATTTGCGGATTATGCTCAGTCCGCAGTACACCAGATCGCAATACGGCTTGGAGCCGTCGCCATCGTATTGGGTGATTGCTGATACAACCTCTTGCTCCGTCAGATCCTCCGACACATACTGGAACAGCTCAAATACCTCCTGCATTTTCTCAATGAGGCGGATATTATCGGCGCAGGTTTTGACTTGGCTCTTAGCCAGCGTCAGCATTGTCGCCGGGTCAATTCCATAGAGCCTCGCCGCGTTTCTATATGTCTGTACCTCCTTAAACAGGGTATCAAGCTCCTGGTTCATACGTAGGACCGTCGCTTCAGACTCGTTCAGTCTGCGCGTCAACTCTTTAAGGTCGTCCACTGCACGCGCTCCTTTCTGATTGATTTACTTTGTTGCTATTTGAAGGTCAAACTTTCTTCACTATGCAGCCATAGCCTCTGCACGTCCGGCCATATCCCATCTTGTCTCCGAATAGGCCGTCGTCGTCCAGATTACGAATAGTTGCCTGCTTTTCATTGAGTTTTAAGATCTCACCGTTCCGAAGCTCTTGGTACTTGGAGTCAATGTAGGCCACACGGTCGCCGACCATAAGCTCCCGACCGAAAAAATCATAATGCTTCATATATCCACCGCCTTATCCAAACTCCACACAACCGCATTCGGGCGCTTCCTTGTGGGAGCTTTGTTCCTTCTCGCCGTCCCACTTCCAGGCGGGAACGAGCTTACGAAGATCAGACACGGCGGCGTCGCGCTCTGCCCGCAGCGTTTTCACTTTCTCCGCACACTTATACCAGTTCGAGCGCAGCCCGTCGCATTCCACTCTGAGCTTTTTAAGCTCCTCCAACCAGTGGGCGAGCTGTTCATGCTCGGCAGCGCAGGTATCACAAGGGTTGCTTTTTCTCAGTCTTTCCACTATCTCATAGCAATGTTGAATTGCTTCATCCAAAGTAAACATGGTGCTACTTTCCCTGTTTTCTTCGTAAATCTCTTTGCCGTCTTCGTCGTACAGATCATTTACTTTTTGTACCCTTTTGGCGCGGAGGGCGGAGATCGCCTTATCATACGCTGCTAAAATAACGGCATCGTCCATGAACAAATCACAGTGGGCGCAGTCAGAGCAGTTGATTGCCGTCTTCCTCTGTACGCACTGTTTTTCCCGTTCCAAAACTTCAATGTCGGTCATTCAGATGCACCGCCTTTCAAAGTAGAATGTAATTTTCTTTGGCGTTGGCTTAACCATACCAAACCGTACAGCCTGACGGTAAGTATAGCAGTCACGCTCCAATGTGGCCGGCATTGCTTCCAATATCCGCCGCCAGCCCTCCAATGAGTTGCCGCGCTTGTAGTGATTACAGCTCCGACAGGCCGGCAGCATATTTGCCAGATCGTCTTCGCCCTTACTCCTCAGTGCAACAACGTGATCGACTTGCATATCCTCATAGTTCAGCTGCTCGCCGCAGTATGCACACCGCCCACCCATCTTGTCATAAACGGCGCGGCGCTCTGCCGGCGTCAGCCTGCGTCTCTTTTCCATGTGCGCCTCCTCAGAAGCCCTTATATCCCAGGACGACCACAAATCGGTCGTCATCCAATACCTGATTGAGAACAAGCCGTACCTGCTTCTCATAATCCAGCTTGCCCAGCCCACAGCCAACAGGCGGAAGGTAGATTTTGGAGAGCTGGAACTTGGCGGCGATCTCTTTTAGCTGTACCGCAGATCTCATAATAAGATCCAGGTCAGAATTGTCGCGGTAGTGGTGCTTGGTAGGAAATGTTACCAGAGATGTAAGGCGATCCCCCACCCTATGGACGCCCATATAGAATGCGCGGTTTCCATACCGCCGCAGGTACTCACCTAACTGATGCTCCAAACCGGGAACGAGCTTTTTCGCTTCCAGCGCCTGCCCTTTACCGAGTACGGCGTCTCCGTTCTTACGAATCACGCCGTTGGTGGTGACGACCGTAGCTTCATGTTCGTTTTGAGGAAGATAGAAGAGACTACCGGTGTTTTGTATCTCGATCATGACCGTACCTCATTACCGTGCCGCAAAGAAATCGCGGTAGACCTTTTCGATGATGGTATGGCTGGAAATGTTGACACTCGGGACTGCCCATCGAGCCGTAGCCTCGAAGTCCTTCTCGTGCGCCGCGATGTAAGACCTCATGTCATTTCGCAGCCCATCCACCGTACCGATCGCACAGAGCAGAGAGTGTTGCGCCGCCTCAAAGTCCTTGATGGCACGATCTTTGTCGGGGCCGTCCGGGTAAAGGTCAATGACGCCCTTGCGCACGATCGCTGCCTTAGCTTTCTCTTCCAGATTTGTTTCGGCGGCAAAGTAGTCCAGCAACAGCCGTTCTCTTTGCCGGTCAGCCGGTGTCCATTCCGGCTGGGAGCGCTTCTTCAGAAACATTATCTTTCACCTCAACATAATTCACGATTGTTCTTCGCGTACCATTCTGCCCAACAAGTATTGAAGCGTTTGGGGCTTTCCTGGATTGATTTCAAATAGTGGCCGTACTTTCGCTTCAAAGGCTTCATTTCATTGCGGTATATATCTGAATTTATGTAGTCCCAGATATCCATGTAGATGCAATCAAAGCGCTGCCCGTTTTCAGGCTTCCACTCAAACACATCTGCGCAAATGATCTTGACCTTTTCGTTTAAGGGAAGCTGCTGGGCGACCATATCAATAACTTCTTGGTGTTTTTCCAAAACCGTTATGCTATTCACAGCGGGATTATCTTGGATTGCCATTAGGATCATGCCAATTCCTAACCCGCCCACTAAAACATCACCATGAGCCTCATCGCAAAACTCTCTGTTGGTACGCTTTTCCATCATAGTGTCGCTCATAACAACACTACCACGGCGAGAGAGGCGAACATATTTTCCCGGCATGATTCCCTTAAATATCGCCCGGATATCATGGTCTGTTATCTCGAAATGCTCAATAGCGAAGTCTCCATTGACTGCCGGAGACAGCAAAGAGACCATATCTCGGTACATATGCAAAACCTCCAAAAATGTTCAAAAGTTCGGAACCCCAAAATCGAATTATCACTTTTGAGGTGATAAATTCTAAATTTCGACGCTCAAACGCTCGTCAACAAACGGGGTATTTGAAAATCGTCCCTTAGAAGGGGAAGGGGTAATATCGCTACGCTCAAAGTAGTCTAAAAAGTTGCAAAAATAGTCAATTTTCAAAGGGGAAGTTTTTGCAGTTAGGCCGCTCGCTTCGCTCGCGGATATACGGAGAGTTGGTAGCGGCCTAACCCAAAAGGTAGGTGCGGGGTAGACACTTTCGATTTAGTCATCTACCCATCCCCGGTATCTTGAGTTTTCTGCCGGCTGGCAGCGTGGACACCAGGGAAAATTAAATATCCCCTAACAGGTCGATTGAAACATCGTGGTAGGCTTTCTTCTCTTCCTCGTCAGCAATACCGATATAGCGCATGGTGATGAGAGCGCTGGAGTGACCGAAAAGACGCTGGAGGAACACAATGTCGTGGTTGCTCTGGTAATGGAAGTATCCGAAAGTCTTCCGCAGGGTATGGGTGCCGATGTTCTGCTTGATCCCGCAAGCCTTAGCCGCATCCTTCAACTTCTTGCGCAAGGTGTCCACTTCAATGTGACCACCTTCGCGGGAAGCGAAGATATATTCATCAGAGTAGTGGCCGGCATCGCTACCGTAGTACCACTGAATAGCGTGGACACAGGATTCATTCAGATAGAGTCCACGTCGCTTGTCTACCTTCTCCTGGAAGACTGAGATTTTGTCGGTGGTATCGGTATAATCTCCGACAATGTAGCGGATCTTGCCGTCAGGGAAGAAAATATCAGAACACTTCAGTTCCAGAAGCTCGTTGGCTCTGAGGCCGAGGTTGATACCCAGGATGAATGCCAGCAGGTATTTGGGATCAGCATTGGCCCGTAGCCAGGAGGCCATAGCGTCAAGCTGCTCACGAGACTTGATCGGGAAAACCGTCTGCTCTTCTCCCTTGCGGTAGTTGGTCTTCTTGGGAGTCTCGGCAGCGGAGGCACCGGGGAACCGAATGATTTTACAGCTGGTCGGCGGTACGGTATTGATCTGAGGAGCCGTAGGCTGATCAAAGAGGGTAAGTTGCGTGTCCATAGTCCACCTCATTTTCTTTGTCGCAAAAGACCGTCAGTTGTTGTCTCTTACCTTAATTTATTCTACCATATCTGGGGTCTAAAGTCAATCAAAATATTAGTTTTCTTTGTTGCTATCGGAGAAGAATACGACTGTAAACGGGGTGAATTATAGAAGGTTGACAGAAAAACCGGGGTTGTAAGGCCAAAAATGTGATTTTGGAGGTACGGGTTTAATTCATTTACTGTTGGGGAATCGTCGAGATTGTTCCCGAGTGAAAAATGGGGATATGGGGCGTACGTGATAGAGTGGAGGTACTGAGCCGTTTCGTGAGAAACGGAGCGGGCGCGAAAATGTGAAGGCTCCCCCGGTGCCGGTGGCGTCCAGGCAGGCGGGCGGGGTGCCGTTGTTCGTCTGCTGACGGGCGAAAACGGGCCGGGATTCTGCAAACTCTCCAAAAGCAGAATTGACAGAGGTAAAAACGGGCGGGAGAACGTCGGGAGACTGGGAGCTTCAGCCGGTGCGGGCTGGGGTGCCTGCTGGCCTGGGGCGGTGCTGGGCTGGCCGTTCGGGGGCGGGGTTCGGTTTATATATGACTTTGACGGCAAAACGGCAGGCAAGCGGGCGCAAGTCCTCACCTTTTCGCCCTTCCTCCCTTCGTGCTCTTCTTCTCCCTCTTCGGATGTCCGCGCGTTCTCCTGCTGGCTCTGGCTGTTCGATCTGGGCGGACAGGCTGGCGGCATAGGGGCGGCGGGCGGCGGCGTGTCCGTCTGGCCGGGGTGCTGGGCGTGTTGTGCTCTCCTGCGGCATGGGGCAGGGCGTGCCGCTCTCGTGCCGTGTCTGCTGGCCGTCTCTCCTGCTAGCCGTGCTGGGGCAGTCCGTGCGGGCGCTGGGGCTGGCGCTGGGCATGGGCGGCGATCCCAGGCCAACCGGCTTGCTAATCGGCAAAATGCACAAAGATTCAATAATAAATGCAGCATAATGACGAAAATAATGCCTTGTATCCTGTACTTTTTACGCTGTAAATATGCCTGTTTTGGTGTAAAATAGGCTGTTTTTCTAACTTTTCGAATATAGCAGCAAAGTAAATGATTGACGGATGGGCTTTTTTATGGTAAGATATAGACAGTTAAAGAGGGCGGGCGCTGGGGCCGTTGGCCGGGGGTATCCTCTCCGGGTGGCAGGCTCCACCGCTTCCCGATAGCAACAAAGTTAATAAACGTAAAGGAGAATGAACAATGAAAAAGACTTACAACATGGGCGAGATCATGACGCGGGCGTGGGCCATCCGCAAAGCTGCGGCGGCTGACATGGGTTGCAAGGTGTCTGAAGTCCTGATGGGTGAATGCCTGAAGATTGCCTGGGCTGAAGCTGAGGGTGTCAACGCTGAGGCGAACGCCGCCGCCATCGCTGGCGAGTGGGCGAACATGGCCGACACTGACAAGGTGCGCATGATGACCGCGTGCATCCGCAAGGCCGCAAAGAATGAGATTGGCTATTCCACCGAAGACCATTACCTGCAGTTCTCTGAAGTGCCCGCGTTCGGTTGCTTCCGTGCTCATGATTTTGATGAGTTCGTGTCTGAGACCTGCATCCGGGTTCTTGACAAGCTGGCCGACCTTGACAAGCTGGCCGCAACAAATGAGCGGCGCGCCGCTCAGGGCAAGCGCCCGATGCGCCTGGTGTCCGTCGTCTACAATGCGGCGCGGGCTTCCATTGCGGCGGTGTACTACGCCGACAGCAAACACGGGGCCGCGTATGACTGGGAGATCGAAGACGGCGAGGGCAACGCGGCGAGCTTCCTTGAAACCTGCTGCGGCGATGCTACGGTGAACACCGAAACAAGCGCCATCATCCGGGCAGACCTGGACGCGTTCCGGGATGGGCTGGACGAGATCGGGCGGCAGATTCTCGAAATGGTAGCCGCGCACAAGACGGAGCGCGAGATCGGAAAAGCCGTGGGCATCTCCAATGTGGCCGTGCATAAGCGCATTGTCAAGATGCGGGCGGCGCTGGAAAGTCTGCGGGTTGCCTGAAAAGAAATTTTTCCGAACGGTTAGCAACAAAGAAAACCAGTCTGTAAATAATAGCGGGGCCGGCAAAACGGAACGCCGGCCCCCAATGAAAAGAACGTAAAGGAGATTTGAAAATGAATATCAATAACGCGGTTCTGAAAAATTGCTTGAAGCTGTCCAGCAAGATCACGGTTTACGTGCCCGCCACAAACGGCGTTGACCGGGCGGCAGACAATACGGAACAGGTCAAGAAAACGGCGGCGCTTCTCTCCGAGCTTTTCGGCGGCGCGACTTCTACCCCGGCGCTGGGCTACTGGATGTCTCCGGCGGCTGGCCTGGTGGCAGAGGCTACAACGGTGGTTTTCGCCTATGCTGCGGATGCGGCGCTCTAGGAGCACGTCGGGCGCGTGGTGGAGCTGTGCGAGGAGCTGAAGCGGGAGATGGGACAAGAGGCCATCGCCCTGGAGATCAACGGTGAGATGTATTTCATCTAACCGCTGGTGGATAAGCAGGGATAACGGAAAAACGGCGGGAGTTTTCCTGCCGTTTTTTTTATGGATTTGGTTAGCAGGCGCTGTTTTCTTTCTGTAATATAAGTAGAACGATTCAAGCTGCGAAGTAAGCCTTTAGCATTTTGGCAGCTATCAACTTTTGTTCTTCGTCCAATTCTGCGGTGACAGATTCAAGCGTCAGAGGATGCGCCCATTCCTGGAAGCTGTTAAGGTAGAGCGCGGCGTCTTTCTCGTTGTTCACATTTTCAAGCTCTACAAGGAGCGGTCTCACAAGTTGGATAATTTCGGATTTGTCCGCTTCGATCAGAAAAACTCTTTCCTTTTCGATGATGGAACGGCGCTTTAATTCGCCGGACTTCCTGCGCTCCACCTTTTCCACCTGATAGCGGAAAACGAATTGCAAAACGGTTTCCTGGCGCTTGACGGCGGCGCGGATATAGGACTTCATAAATTTTACGGTTCCATCTTCATGGCCTGCAACAGCCTTTGTCATTTCCTTATACGGGAAACGGAAAATTTGGAAATACAGACAATTCTTTTCCGCGTGGGAATAACGGAGGTTGTGCGCGTCAGTAATGAGGGGAAGAAATTCCTGCGCTGGTGTTCCTTTCTGGAATGTAGCAATTTTGATCTCCATAACGTTTTCTCCTTGTTTTTGGCCTGCGCCCGTGGTAGAATAGACAAAGGCGGGTTTATCCCGTGCTTGCCGGTTCATCCTTGGCCGTCAGGCGGGGCGGGTGCTGGTATCATCCGCCCTCTTTATAATGCTATTATACACTGTTAACCGTGAATTGTCAAGAAAATATATGATTTTTGGTTAGCAAAATACGGGTTTCTTCTGTAATAATAGTGGAGGGATTCAAATGGCAATTTCTGAAGCCCATAGACGTGGAAATAATAAATGGGATGCCGCGAATATGAAAACGGCGGCTTGTAAACTTACAAAATCGGAACACACTGCGTTCAAGGCATATGCAGAAAAGCACGGGAAAACTATCTCTGGAATGCTTTTAGAATATGTTAGATCGTGTATATCTACAGAACAGAAGCAGGCCACGCATACACTAACACGGGATGAAATAGTGTTCTTAGCTTCAATTCGTGGCAAGGATCAAATTCTGGACGCTGTAAGAAAGATCGATGAAGCCGACGCAAAAAGTTATTTGATGTGGATCTTGCTTATGGCGGATAAACAGAAAGATATAGATAAAAAATAAAACAAAAACCGGACGGTTATCCGTCCGGTTTTTGTTTTTCAAATTTATTTAATGTATCGTCTAAACTCTCAAGAGCTTCCTCTAAAGTGCAGTCAACCTGAAATGAGTACGGGGATTCGTCCGGTTTATATCGGCGAACAACTTTATTTGCGTATTCGTCCGCTTTTCGTTTTTGGATGTGCTCACATATAAGTCCACCGGACAAATATGTGATTGCAAAAGGAATAGGAACACGCCAGAACAGATTCATAATAATTCTCCTCCTATGGTTAGCAAGATGTGTTTTCTTTCTGTAATTATAACAGAGATACACAAAATTGAAAAGGACGGAGGAAAAACAATGTCATTCTATACAGTGTCTAGCGTGCAAAAGCTTATTGATGAATACATAGAGGCTGGCGGCTCTATGCTGCAAATGAGAGAGGGGACGCTGGGATGTGGTGATGTCCTTTTGTATGATACGGCTGAAAAGATGTATACCTTTGTTATTCATGAGGTAGCGCTGAATGAGTGGAGCAGCGGCCAGACGGTCAGAAAATATCGCAAGATACCGGAGAAGTACCGGAAAATGATCGAGGAGGCATGAACATGGTGCGGGTCAAGATTGGATTTGAAAACGGTGATAGCCTTGTCACACGGTTTAACGGTACGCTGGAGGATGCGCGGAGCTACTACCTGGGCCACGTTTTTAACTTGGGCGTTGCCGATGACAATATGCAGCGATGCAGCACAGTGGAACGCATTCCGAGCCTGCAGGAGGTGCTGACGGCGTGGGCTGCGGTTGATGGTATGATGGTGATTATCACCGACGGAACGGTGAGCCGCCGTGTGGTGTCCGTTGAGATGGATGGCGAAGAGCTGAAGGTGACGGCTGACGGCTGGGATCATCCGGTATGGTTGCCCATGGAAGACGATTGCCAGTTGAGCGGCTGGAAGGTGGAACAGCATGGGCGCAATATGTATATTATGCCTGGAAGTATAACACTGAATATCGGTGGATGATAAAAGCGGCGGGTGTCTCCGCCGCTTTTTATTTTTTTTCTGCTGGTTAGCAGAACGGTAGTTTCTTCTGTAATTTAGAGATGAGCAAAACATGGCCTAAATAAAAAGGCCGAAATGGGTCAACAAGCGGGAATTACTCGGTAGAGAGAAAAAAGGGTATAAAAATTAGCACCGCCGAAATTCTTTCTGTAAATATAATAGGACATTTAGGAAGCGCCAATACATTCCTGTATCGCTTTATTAATCAAATCTAAATTGCATTCGTCTTCCCAGTGGGGCATCTGGATATGGCCGAGGATGGATTCAGTCATATTTCCAGACCTGTCTATAATGTAGTCTTTTTCGCTAAACCCTCCCATTTGATTGTGAGCGGAAACTGTAATATCCCATGTCCCATTCGTATTGAGAACGGCCTGGGAGTAATACTTTATGGTCACTGACTCTGGGTCGTAGAATTTGTTAATCATGCCGACAAAAACGTCAACAAATTCTCTCTCTTTGTCGCTGAGACTGTCATATGCGGATTTTTCAGTAACAGTTACGGAACAGACTTCATAAACACCATTTTTACACTCTACAATAATATTCGTTTGTCCTTCGCTAATTCCGGAGATAATTCCCGATTCATTTACGGAGGCTACCGTATTATCTGCACTGCTCCATGTGATTGCTTGGTTATCTGCATTTTGGGGCAAGATCGTGTAACTAAGCTGATATGTTTCATCGACTTCAATTTCTACTGAATTAGTAGACAAGACGATAGCTGTAACACTATTTACACTTTCTTCGCTCTCATTATTTGAACATCCGGCTATACTCATAAGAATGAGTATAGCCACAAGAAACATCTTTATCTTTTTAGTCATAAAAACCTCCAAAATATTTTTTGGGAACGGTTAGCAAGTCCATAATTCCTTCTGTAATTATATCAAATAATGGAAATCGACGCAATGTTTACTTTGGAACGGAGGAAAGCAAATGGATGTTCAGGAGATCAACCAGAGTTCGCCGGAGTTCCTGTATCAGATGCTGGGACGGCTGGAAGCGGATTGCCTGTATTATCTGGGAAACGGTGAGCGCTTTGCGGGCCATCTCTGGGCAGGCAACGAGCGCGAGCAGATCAAACTGATGCGGATGATTTACCGCCACTTGTGTGAGATTGGAGCCGCGCCGGAATGGATGAGCGAGCAGCAGATCAACGACTTTGCGGAGCAGATGCTGGTGGTATAAAAATTTTTCTGGACGGTTAGCAAACCGCCTTTTCTGTCTGTAATTATAGCAGGAGGTGTTAAAATGCTGGATGCAGCAGGGCTGGAAAAGTGGATTGCCGAAAACGGTACAGGCCACAAGGAAAACAAGTATTTCAACGGGATTGACTATCTGTTCGTGACTATGAATGATGGATGGATTGCCGTTTTCGAGTGCGCGGATGGATACTATATCCCAAAGATACAGGCGGCAGACGAGGCGCACGCGGCGAGTTGGTGCAACATGATCGAGCGCCCGCGTGTTCCGTTCAATGTAATATGAGATCGAGGCGGGAGATCCCCGCCTCTTTTTTTCTGGAATGGTTAGCAAATACGAATTTCATTCTGTAATTATAGTAGATACCAGGAAATCAAATGAAAATAACGGAGGCTGACAAACATGAAGTGGTTCAATAATCCTGAGACGCTGGAAGACCTGAAAAAGCAATACAAGAAACTGGCTTTTCAAAATCATCCTGACCGGGGCGGCAAAACTTCGGATATGCAGGAGATCAACGCTGAGTATGAAGCGCTGTTCTCCCGGCTGAAGGATACCCACAAAAACGCGGAGGGCGAGTTTTACACGGCACGGACGGCCACGACCGAGACGGCCACGGAGTTCATGGACATCATCGAAAAGCTGATTCACATGGAGGGCATCGAGATCGAGGTGTGCGGTTCCTGGGTGTGGGTCACTGGCGACACCAAGCCGCACAAGGAAGAGCTGAAAACCCTGTCTTTCCGGTGGAGCAGCAACAAATCCGCGTGGTATTTCCACCGCGACGGATACAAGAAGCGGAGCAAGAAGTCTCTGACGCTGGACGAGATCAGAGGCTACTACGGAAGCGAGAAGATCGAAAAAGAGGGCAGCGGAAAAATCGCGGTTGCATAACAGATCGGCGGGCTGGGAAAACCTGGCCCGCCTTTTCTTTTTCGGAAAATTTTACTGAACGGTTAGCAAATGACCGGAACAGTCTGTAATTATAGTGGGAGGTGGTCAAGTCCATTGAAGAGCTACTACCTGGGCGATAAGAAAATCACCGAAGCGGAGGCCAAAAAGATCGAGGCCAAAAACCGCGAGATTTTAAGAGATGGAACGGTCGAGGAGCTTTTGCAAATTCGGCACGTTATTTGTCGGGAGGAATGAAAGATGGAACACACGTTTAAGATCGAAAAGGAATTGAAGATCACGACGGAGAACATCGTGGACTGTGTACTGTCCTGCGAGGCCGGCGGCTTTGACTACTGGGGCGAGCTGTGCAGCGATGAGAAGGACTACGAGGCGGCGCGGCAGCGGCTGACGGAGAGAGAAAAGGCCGATATGAAGCCCTGCTATGAGGACGTGCTGGCCGAGATTCTGGAGAGCGGCGGCAAGCTGACCGTGTACGACCGTGAGGACGACAAAGACCACGAGCTGACGCTGGAAAAACTTCTGAACGGCTGGAAAAAGTACGCGGAAGATCATAACGCGGATGACTTCGACGAGTACGACGGAATTTCTGCTGACTGCATTATGCAGTATGCGATTTTCGGCGACGTAATTTACGGCTGATAAAAACGGGCTGGCCTGGTGGCTGGCCCGTTATTTTTTTTGCCGGTTAGGTTAGCAGGATTGAAAAACCGTCTGTAAATATAGTGTAAGGGGCAATGCTCCAAGCAACAAAGTAAATTAACGGAGGTCGAAAGAATGAAACGCTATGCAGTTTGTATCACTGACGATGACGGCGGCACGGGCGAAGCGGTTTTTACCGTGAAGAATAAAACCGAGGCACGAGCCAGAGGTCGCCTTTATATCCGTCAGTGGCAACTTCCCAACGGAAAGATCGAGTATATCCGGGAGCTGGCAGAGGGTGAAGAGGCCGTCAAGTTTGGCCGCGCCGCTGGCTATTGATAGGAGGATATCATCATGTACGATGTCGAAAAGTTAGTTTCTGTTGTCTGTGATTATCTGGACGCCGAAGCGGACTATAAAAAATACAGCCTGGACGTGAGAAAAGAGCTGGGGCTGGCTCCCGATTCTACTCTGTGGATTCCTTCCCTGAATGGCTCCAAGGCATACCGTCTGGGTGAGCTGTCCGAAAAGTCAGGAGCGACCGGAAGCATTTTGGCCGACATCTGCGCTATGTTGGACATCAATCAGGAATTGCTGGTGGCCGCTGTCAAATCCATGCAACGCAAGGAACGCCATAACGGACGCTGGGATAATCCGAATTATACCTGCTGGATGAACGAGGACGACAAAAAGCGGCTGGCCCGGTTCCTTTCAAATGAGAAGGGAGAGTTTGGCGTTCATCCATGGTTTAGCAGTACCGGGCGGAAAAAGCCCTGGTGTGAATAAGATAGGAGGGCAAGCTGTGAGTATCAGAAAGAACGCAAACATCGAAGGGCTGGAAAAAATGGCTGCAGACTTCTTGCAGTACCGCTATCGCATTTATCTCCATACCAGAAAAATCCATAACGCCGACTGGGATGAGGAGACTCCCGACTGGATTTTCTATAACGGCGCGTGTAAGATGATCGAAGCGTTCGGCGGCGAGTGGCGGAGAAGCTATCGCGGCGGAGAGAGTGACGAGGAAAAGGGAGATCCCAATAATTACAGTCACTGGGTCATCTTCCCGAATGACGAGCGCTGTCAGCGGCTGAATTTCGATGCGTGGAGCTAAACCGAAGAGGAAGGGCGAAAGTCCTTCCTCTTTTTTTTATTTCACGGTTAGCAAATTTGCCTTTCTTTCTGTAATTAAAGTAGAAAGTCAAAATAATGGAGGAATGACACATGACAACAAAAACTGATTTTCACGCCATCCAGGAGCTGAGAGAGAAATACACCCCGAAGGTGCGGGGTATCGTCTCCGGCGAGGAGGCCAAGACCATCTGCGAAGTGCTGGAAATTGATAAGCGCAACAACATCGAGCTTCAGAATATCCGGGATATGGTGGTCATGATTTACGGCCAGTGGTTTGATAAATCGCGTGACCAGTATCTGGAGGATAAGAAGAAGGGCGTGCAGGCGGTTGATAAGTCTGCGGAGTATCTGGACGCAATGAGCGCCATCACCTACGTCATCGACCATGAGAAATGCAAGAGAGGAATGGGAGTATAAAAATTTGGGGAGGGCGGTTAGCAAATCGTTCTCCCCTTCTGTAATTATACCAGGAGGTGCAATATGCAGGCGTTTACTAAAATTGAAATCAAATGGGTGATCGACGAGCTGGAAGCAGAGATGAAGCAGTTGAAATCCCTGAGCGCAGTAGAAACTGGGGTTGCACGTTCCCTGTATATCCTGCGGGCCGAACAACTGGACGTTATCTCTGGGAAGCTACGTGCGGCTATCGAAGCCGGAGACAAGCGCATTGAGATCAAATATTAAGGAGGAAGACAAAATGGCACAATGTACGAGAGAGCAGGTTAATCGCTGGAATGCAAAACTGAGCAACGGGTTCCGGCTTGATCTGGAGCGCTTCATCATCTGGAATGACAAGGTGGCTACGCGCTCCATCGAATTGCCGGACGGCAAAGTGCTGAAGGCCGACATCGGATGGACTGAGGTATGCGAGGAGCCGAGATTGGGTTGTTTCTATCAGAAGACTATTGGCATGATGCCGCGCCTTTCCCTTTCCCTGTGGACTCCGAGCAGCACGCCGGGTATGTGGTGTAGCCGTGGCCTGGGTGCCGTGGTAAAGATCACCGACAACATCTACCAGAAACGCAACTGGAACGAGCTGGCAAAGTTCACCGCTGAATGGGACGAAAAGCGCCTGCTGGAAGAGGCCAAAAAGCATATGGCCGAGCTTCAGAATGATGTGGTAGCCTAAAAAGAGGCGGAGGGATTTTTCTCTCCGCCTCTTTTCTTTTTTTGGTTAGCAACAAAGTAAATCATTCTGTAAATATAATAGGAGGCGATAAAAAAATGAGACAAGCACAAATGACAAGAAATCAGCGGCGGTATTACCGCAAGAAGATAATCGAGCAGCGGCTTATGGGGCTGGGAGTTCTGGCCTGCTGCGCTCTGGTGCTGTGGATGTGCTCCACCGGCGTAACCGTAGAAGATCGAGACGGCACGGCGGTTGTACTGCTGGCCCCGCTGGGGCTGTGGTTGCTGTTCACCAAGCAAGTGGTTATTTACTGAGGAGGCGCGAGAATGGGCTGGACTGGTTATTGCGCAACGCATTATAAAAGCGACGGGGCTATTGACCGCAAGACCGAGCTTGACCACGAGCTTTTCCGGTTTGAAAAAGAGGACGGGCACAAGCTGGTAAAATCCGCGATGGTTGGGGCTGTCTATTATGCAGCAGTTAAAAGCCCGCGAGGAGATGTTTACGGCCTGGTAGTTGTGACTCAGGCAAGCCGCAAAGTCGAAAATGGATGCAACTTCTGGTATAAGGATATGAATGAGTCGATGGGGCCGTTTTACTATGACTGCCCACCGTCTATCCTGAAACTACTATCTCCTACCTACAACGAGCGTGCGCTGTCCTGGCGGAAGTCCTGTGTCCTCAAAGCAGAACAGAAGAAGTCACCGACCGCCCTATCTAATCTGCCTATCGGAACGCGGATTCAGTTCCACCACGGCGATGACCTGGTGGAGTATGTAAAACACGCACCGGCCTATCAGTTCAAACGCCCATTTTGGTATAATCCTTTGAAAAATTCATACATTCCGGCGAAACGCATTCCTTCTGATTATAAGGTTGTGGAGGCATGACGTTGGGGAGATCATCATTGCGATGGTCTCCCTTATTTTTTTTGTTGGATAGGTTAGCAAAATATCAAAACCGTTTGTAAATATAGTGAAAGGAGGCGCGAGAATGAAACGCCAGTTATCGTTTGAGTTCTTCAATACCAAGGAGGCAGCACTGGAATTTGATAAGAGACAGCCGCGCCACCTTCGAGGTGCTGTGACCCCATGGACAAGCAATGAAGCCTACAAAGCGGGGCGGCATGATTACAATAATCCTGAGAAATGGATAGCTTGGTATAAAAGATAATGGAGGTGCTGAATATGAAAACCTGCAAAGTCTGCGGACGTTCTTTCGATGAAGAAAGTTTTGAAGGTATCATTGTCAACGAGGGCATGGACAATGAATACCATGTTTGTTGCGATTGTGTCCCGTCCGAGTGTAACAACGGACATATTATTTCCTGTGAAGCCTGCGGTTCATATTTTTCGGCGGATAAACTGCACGACGAAGAGATCGAGGGTCATTCCTTTACCGCGTGTCCGGCCTGCGGGAAAGATGTGGTAGAGGGATTAAGCCGTGCAGAATTTGAAGATGAATACTTTTGCCCAAGATATTCTGTTGTTGTTCGTCAATTCGACGGCTCAGTTCGTGGATATGTCGTGAGCGCAAATGGTCGCCATGAGGTCATGAAGCGGCTGTTGGAAAAGCTGGACTTCAACTATATCGCAGAGGTATCCATTGGGGAAATCCTTGTGAAGGAGGACGAGTTTTAATGTACATGAGCAAAAAGAAGTTCGATGAGATCAAGGCCAAGCATAGCACCACCATTGTGGTGGATGCTGACGTGGGCGAGGCTCTGGCTTTTGTCCAGGACTTGCTGGAGGCTGAGGCAGACGCAATCAAAAACCGCGAGCCGCACGCAACTGCATCTATCGGACGCCTGAATGAAGCCGCCTATGAGGTGTTTTCCATCTCCAACGAGATCGACGCCGAGGAATTTGATGACGGCAAATAAAAAATTAGCCTCCCGGTTAGCAAAACTGGGAGGCTATCTGTAATTATAGTACAAGCACAAACAACCAACTTTAAGGAGGATGAAAAAATGAGCGCTGCTAATTTCTGTACCATGAGGGACTTCCCTTTGTTCGCCAAGGATTACCATGAGGAAGCCAAGCGCTGCCCGGAATGCGGAGCAATCATGAGCGCGGATGCTACGGAGTGTGAGTTCTGCGAGTGCAACGAGTTGGAAGACTATCAGTATTTTGATGAGTGTGCGGCCTGCGATGACAACGAGATTATCGGCGCAGCGCTGGACAGTTTTAACTATGAGCTGATGTTCCACGAGGTCAAGCTCAGAAGCGGATACTATACCGGCGTTCAGTTCTATGTGGAGGTCAAACACGATCTTACAGAGGATAAGGACTACACCAACGACGACTGCCATTACTACTTCGATTGCTGCCGGAGTGTGGCCTATCGGAAGTATGAGGCTGAGATTCGGAAGATCAACCGCAAGCTGGCCGCGCTGGGCAAGGAGTACGGATTCCAGGAGTACGTTTGCATCGCCCGATTCTCCAACGGAGAAGCGCGGTACGATCTGGCCTCTAATCCCCGCGCCCGTTTGAAATCTTCCGTGGCCTGATAGATTGCCCGCCGTTTTTACGGCGGGTTTTTTATTTTAGAGGTTAGCAAAATTTGCCCTGGCTCTGTAATTATAGTGAAGCAATTCTAAACAACTTTTTGAAAGGACTTGAAGAGATGAACAACACCAACGAGCAGAAGACCTATGTGTGCAAGCGGGCCAGAATGTGCAGCTTCTTGATCGAGAAGGGTTTCACCCCTTACAAGGTAGCTCCCGACCGGGATAATCCCATGTACGATGTCTTTCTTTTCACCGCGTCGCCCAAGCTGTACGAGGCTGTGATGGAATATATCAATAACCGTGCTGAGAGGAGAGTTAACAAATGATGAAGGTTTTTGTGCTGATAAACGAGCAGGATACTGACGCGAGCAATCAGTCCACCGTCCAGCTGTTTCTGAATAAGGAAGCAGCTCAGGCCGAGATGCGCAAGCAGTTTAAGGCCGAGCTTCCGTCCTGGAATGTTGATGCTGAAAACCTGACTGACGACCAGGAGTGCGAGTGCGGCGAGGATACCGCAGTCATTCGCAATGACCCCGATTCCACCAACTGGCGGATTGAGGAGAAGGAGCTGGATGTGCAGGTGGCCGTTCGTGTTAAGGGCGGATTAGTGCAGAGTGCTTACTCTAACGCCGATGTTGGTGTAGATGTGTATGATCTGGATACTTCTGACTGGTCGGATGAAGAAGAACAGTGGGAGGCAGACCAGAAAGAGGCCGAGCTGGATGAGCTGGTCAAGTCTCCCGGTTGGCGTGCTGTTTGGTAAGAAGCCATTTTTATAAGGAGGAACATATGAGCATTACTTATGATGTGTCCAAGCAGAAGGGCAGTTCCCGCTGGTATCCCCACAAGATCGAGACTCCCAAGGTGCCCGCTGGCCCACTGGGAGATAAGAAGCAGGCACTTCATGCTGCCGCCGAGTTGATGGGGGTGAGCTATCCCGAGTATATGGAGTTGAGGAGGAAGAAAGGATGCGCGTAAACTATACCCCTGAAGAGATTGCAGAGATGCACGACCGTAACGAAAACTTCAACGGAACACGTGCCAACTTTTCCAAGATCAAGCTCTACCAGGCCGTCAAAAGCGACCTGGTGGAGTTTATGAATATGTGCGATGACGTGCGGATGATCGACGGGTATGACCCGAACATGAAAGAGAAGCACGCCATTCTCTGGCTGGACTTCTCCTCTGCCGCTACCCTGAACAAGGAAGAAACGGCAGCTCTCACGGCCATCATGAACAAGGCCGACGGCACGGTGATTTCTGCCGTTGATGGGCACGTCCGCATTTCCTTTGATATCAACGATATTTGGGATAATTAAACAGGCGGTTAGCAAAACGCATTTCTTTTCTGTAAGTATAGCAACCGGAGAAAAAACAAACGAGAACAAAATTTAGGAGGTACGTAAAAATGTCTGCGAATGTTGAGAGTATGTTCTATGCCGGACGCGAGAAGCCCTGGCACGGCCTGGGTACTCAGGTTGAGGAAGCGCCGACCAGTGCCGATGCACTTCGGCTGGCCGGTCTGGACTGGACTGTGCAGCGCAAGCCCATTCAGGTTTGCGGCGGGCGCAAGGTGGATAACTTCTTCGCTAATGTGCGGAGCAGCGACGGCGCGGTGTTGGGCGTGGTCAGTGACCGGTATCAGGTGGTGCAGAATGCGGAGGCATTTGCGTTCACCGATGCTCTGATCGGCGGAGAGGGTCAGGTTCACTATGAGACGGCGGGAAGCCTTATGGGTGGCCGGAAGATTTGGCTGCTGGCGAAACTGCCCGATACGGAGATCGTCGGTGATAAGACCGAGCCGTATCTGTGCTTCTCCAATACCCACGACGGCAGCGGCGCTATCCGCGTGTGTATGACGCCTATCCGGGTGGTTTGCAACAATACTCTGAACATCGCACTGAACGGCGCAAAGCGTGCGTGGTCTGTCCGGCACACCGGCGACATTCAGGCCAAGCTTCAGGAAGCGCGGATGTGTCTGGATATGGCGAACAAGTACATGGACAAGCTGGCCGTGTACGCCGACCAGATGGCGAACAAGACCGTCACCGATGAGCAGATCGCCAAAATTCTGGACGAGATGTTCCCGGCCACGGAGGATATGAGCGAGCGTGAAAAGCGGAACGCGACGAAAGCCCGTGAAGAGTACATGATCTGCTACTTTGCGCCGGACATTCTCAAGTTCAAGGGGACTGCCTGGGGCGCACTGAACGCGATGAGCGACATGGTTGGGCATACCGCTCCCCGCCGCATGACCTCCAACTACCAGGAGAACAACTGGGGCCGGATCATGGACGGACACGCCATGATGGACAAGATGGCTTCCCTTCTGGCAGGGGTTGGCGCACGATAAGAACAGAACGAGACGGGATAGATTTCTCTATCCCGTCTCTTTTTTTGGGGTTAGCAAAATTACAGAACGATTTGTAAATACAGTGTGGAGGTGAGTGTATGAAACTCATAAACCGACGGCTGATGCTTGTCAAATATCAAAACCAGAAAGATGTTGACCGGTTAGATACCTGTTTGAAAATGTGCTGTCTCCCTCATGTAATTTTCAAAGAGTATGAATTTGTCGGCGGTGACGCTCTTTGGAAAATCTACATTGATCGTGGGAGCCTCACTTGGGAGCAGGTTATGGCCGAGGTCAATAGAGTCCATGCTACCAAATTCGAGTTCATTAACGATGGTTCATATATTCAAGACGGGAAGCTCTATACTCCCCTATTCATTCAAAAGTGAGGTGTGTTTATGTTACGGCCTGGACGTTACAAATCCGAGCATGATGGCAATGTCTTTCAAGCCTATCGGTATGTCATGGAAGTCAAGGAAACCGCGAAGTCCTATATCTTCAAGCTGCTGGAAGTTGAGAACCGATACGCCGACGACCATATCGAAATTATGTTTGGCGGCAAGAAGCGAATTGTTCTTCCCAAGGATAAGCCTTGCCGTCATGCAATGCGAGTGTGGAGTGACCACGACTTCACGATTTATCCCTTCCAGGCCGGCGTTCCGTTCTACTTCGAGAAGGAGGAAACGACATGAAAGTTCCTAAGTACGTGCAGGAGTTGGTAGAGCTGGGGCGGCTGCGCCCCGCTCCTCTGGATGAGCAGGCGAAGGAGTCCGAAAAGAACGAGAACGCCGTATATAGCTATATCTTCCGGCTGTATCGACTGAGTAACACGCAGTATCTCAGCACGCTTATGGATGAGGCGTGCCGCCTGATGAAGTGGGCGCACCGTGAGTATGCCGACGCCAAGATTTTGTTTTCTCTGCCGTCTGACGGTGGAGAACACCTGACATACGATGCAATCCATACCTTTTCAGATAAGGAACATCGCAAGCCCTACTACAAACGCGATTATATCCTGTTGACGATTACTGACCCAGTAGCACAACGACTGGAAAAAATGATCGCTGAGGTTAGCAAGAAACATTAACGGTCTGTAAATGTAGTGAGGAGGTGGTCAGTGTGTTTCGAGTTATCATCGCCGGAGGGCGAGACTTTGATGACTACCAGCTTTTGAAAGCGACCATGGATAAGCTGCTTTGCAATATTACGGACGAGATCACCGTTGTTTGTGGACAGGCCAAGGGCGCTGATACGCTGGGCGAACAGTACGCCATGGAAAAGGGATACGCCATTGACTACTATCCCGCCCAGTGGAAACTGTACGGCAAGCGAGCTGGATACCTACGCAATGAGCAGATGGCACAGAACGCCGACGCTCTGGCCGCATTCTGGAACGGTGAAAGCCGTGGTACCAAGGATATGATCGAGCTTGCCAAGCGGTACGGTTTGAAAGTGCGGGTCAAGCGATATTAAGGAGGCAGAGATATGATGAGAGTTGTTTTTAACGATTTACGGCGAGAGACTTTCCTATCCGTTGGGGATGTTATCCAGATTGACGCCCAGTGCTCCAAGATCAACGGGCGTTACACAAATGTCTGGATGCTGGTACTCCGTGATTGCTCTTGCCGCTCTTTCCCTCAGAGGCATTATACCATTCACCGCGTAGAGATTTGACAGGAGGTATTTATGAGCAGCGAAAAGTTTACTGCCAGACTTCGCACTGAACGCGATCTCAGCGATGGCAAGGAACACGTTCAGGTTTATGAGGTGGGGCGCTATCTGGTGATTATTCGTGGAGATCGAAAATCTACCGGCCAGCGTCTTCATGTCGAGATCCATTATGGAGATAACCATGATGAGCGCGTTGAAAAGGAAGGGTCGTATCTCCCCTATCTATATACCCATGGATGCTTCGATGATGATGGGAACGCCTGCTGTGTAGACATCAGAGTAAGCACTACATCTTACGGCACCCTTTCCCTCGATAAGATGGAGCGCTTCATGCAGGAAATGCAGGAGGGTGTCGATACCGCCAAGTACATCGGCGAGACGTTTATCAAGCCGATGGTGGAAGGTGTATGGAGCTGGAGTGTATGACAAAGATCGAAAAGGAGACAGTCATTCGCGCTCTGGAACAGTACGCGAAATCCCAATCTGATATCGAACAGAGCGCGAGGGAGCGCGGGGAACCAGACCTTGCTATTAAGGCAGGCCGTGAGAAGAATGTGGCTGTCGGTCTGGTGAGTGTGTTCCAAGGTATTTTGGATAACCCGAGTGGAACCGTTAAGATTTGAGTATAAGGAGGTAGCAGTGTGAAGATTACGGTTGCTGTCATAACCCCGCAGGATTACGAAAAATTCAATGCCGTCGTAATGAACGCCGAGGCGTGTCTGGCAGACCGTGTAAAGCTGATATGCCAGGATGACGCCGGACACGTGGCGGAGTCCTTTATGAAACAGGATGAGTTCGACCGGCTGGGACTGGCCTACATCGAACAGCACGCAAAGCTGGAACACTCTGAGGTCTGCGACGAGTGGTTTATGAAGTGTTCTCAAAATTCCTGGTACAACGATCTGGAACGCAATCCTGAGAAAGTCATCAAGGTTATGTTTGTTGGCATCGAAGACGGAACGGGCCGAGAGGTTTACCGGGGTGTCGAGACACAGCGTTACTATCTGCGCGAGGTACACGCCAACCAGCTTTTTGCCAAGTGGTATCTGTGCGGCGAGCGCCGGGTACCGGAGGATGGTAGAGAGCCGAGACCTAACCTGATTTTCCAGCTGGGAGATCAGACGGAAAAGGTCGTGTATGATGACTGGAACGGCGTTGCTGCCTACAAGGATCAGTTCAACAAAAACTTCCGAGAAAAGGTTAGCAAATAGTAGTTTCATTCTGAAAATGTAGTGGTCTGGGAGGCTCCACTATAAAAAGCCTCACCCCATAAAGTGAGGTGGCTGATATGGAAATCCTCTTTGGGCTTGTCATCGTGGCCGTGAAGTTGATTTTGGAACACGTGGCCGTGAGGCACGCCAACAAATACTCCGATACCGTTGTTCGTAGATACAACAAAAATGAAAGTGAGGAAGAAAGATGAGTTTGATGGAGAAGTTCTCCGCCGTCGAGATCAAGGCGGACAACAGAATTTCCGAGGACGACAAGGTGTTCTGCCTCCGCCAGCAGGCGGCGTTCGACAAGTCCGGGCCGGCGCTCCAGAAGATCGCGGATATGATGACCGCTGCTAATGAGGAACAGTCCTCAATTTTGGACGCGAACGAAGATTACCTTAGCAGGTACTTGGTTGGCGACGGTTTCAGATGTGAAGCGAGCTATGTTCTGGACGCTATGAAGGGCAGAAACCGCACGTTCATTTCGGCTGTCGTCAATTATTTCAGCCGCAAGTATAATGTCGAGCTGGACGAGCGTGAGATTGAGGAACATCTCATTCCCACCGGCCCGAAGGAGCCGAATTTGCCCTGGGGTGGATACAGGAACATGAGCGAAGACGAGATCGCCTCTTATCGGGAGGAGCTGGATACTTACAAGGTCGAAAAAGAGAAGTTTGAGCAGTCTTTGCGTGTCCTTCCTCTCCGTTATGAGCGGGTCGTGGATGAGATCTTCGTTCAGCTGGGCGGCTTCTCTTTTCAGGAGAAAGCGATGAACGAATTTCTGTCCCGCACATGGAATTGCTGCCATAGCACATATCGGGACAACGCGGAGGAATTTGAGATCAAGAATGATACGCTCAAATTGACCGGCTACTGGTGCAGGTGCAAAGATGATAGCTGGCGGAGCCATGATGAGTGGGAGTCTACGGATAGCCTCAAAACCCTCTTAAATGCCCTGGCTTGGTATGAGTGTGGGCGTATGGATGAAGGAAATCTGTGGTTCCCGGAGCTCTTCAGATATGACACTGAGCGGAATTTCTTCGAGACTTACAATATGGAGAAGGTTAAGAGTGTCAAACTCTTCAAGAACGGCAGAGTGGACATCAAGTTCCGCAGCGTCGCCTATGTCCAGGAATTTGTGGAAACCTGTCTGCGGAGAAAAGTGGCGTAAGGAATGGAGAAGATCAAAATGACGAAAAAGCAACTGGCGGCATTGAATCGGATTGTAGGGCGGGAGCAGACCCGATATGACGAAACCCAGTCGGAGGCTCTGGCTGGTGTTCATCCCAGCGAGAAGCATTTTGCCATAACAGATGGAACCATGGTGGTGCTGTTCGCGGAACAGCCCGAGGGAATCCCCGTAGGTGATCGGACGGAAACGTATGATAAATACGTTCAGGACTATCTCAAGGACGCGAGGGCTTCGTTGGTTGCTTCGCCGCCCACTGTGGAAGATTGCAAGAAGATCATCCGCGAGTGGAGAGGTATGAAGAATTTGGGGAAGCCCCTTTTCCCGAAGATTACCGTTACCGCCAAGGATGAGAACGGCGCTCCTATGACGAGCTACTTCGACGCCTATCGCTATCTGGACATTTTAGAGGCTATCGGGCCGTACCGTAACATCTATATGGGAAGCAGCGACACAATGCGGACGCCGTACCCGTGTCTGTTAGTGTGTAAGCGGTACGGGCGCGACGAACTGGATGAAACTAACTGGAACGAACCGGCGCTTCTGCTGCCGTGCCGTCCTTAACAGAGGAGGATATTATGACCAGACGGAAAGTGATTTTCTGGAACGATCTGAATGACAGCTACATCGTTTCCGAGGAATATAACGGCGACAAGGCTGAAATGGAACGCTTCGGCCTTGGAGCCTGCGACCACACTTGGCCTGAGTTTATGGAGGATATGAGCAGCGTGAGTAACCTGGCGGACTTCCTCAAGGTGATCTCCCACATCACCGCCAGTTACCATGCTACTGTCAATGGCGTACCTCTCCCGGAGCAGGCCAATAACCTGCCTGGGTCACGGCTGAATGTCGTCCATAGCCATAAGGAGTTGTATGACTTGGTTGGCGACATGGATGAGGTGTGGGAGGTCAAGCGGAATATCCCTGGCGCTCATCTGCTGGACGTGTCCACCATCGCTCCCAAGCCCAAGCAGATCTGGGACGGGAAGGAAGTCATAGATGAGGATGACTTCGACTATGCCACCGCAAAGCCCGGTGACTTTGTGACTCAGGCCGTAGTGGACAATGCAATGGATTGTCTGCCGCCTGTTTGTATGAGTACCCGATGCTCTCAGATGGGCGAGCCGTACTCCAGCAAGCTGGATGAAAAGACCGGCAAATGGCGTGACACCTACGCCACCTTCCGTAAGGTCGGCGGAGAGTGGCCGAATGGTATTTGGGAATACTGCGGTCACTGCTTCCGGGGTGAAACGGTGGAACGCGGTAAAGATATGCCCCGCTGTTAAGAAAGGAATAGTGTTTATGGAACCTAAGATTGCACTTGTTTATATCCGCAACGGAGAAGAGATAGTTTTCCCTGTAAAGGATATTCAACACGCGGTTTCTCTTGCGGACAATATTGCTGAAAGCGACCTGCTCAATGAATCCATTGCGTTTAATATGTTCGATGTCTGCCAGTGCAATGGCAGACTTGATATCGGAGATTCGTGGGAGTCCGAGGAGGGAGAGAATTTCGAGGAGCTCTGGAGGCGTGCAAGAGATGGAACAGAGAACCTGTAATATCATCATGTGCTGCAAGGGGCATTGCAAACTCGCGGGCGAAAATGCTCCGCCGTTGGAGGCTATCGCTGCATACATGAGCGCTGAGTGCGCTTGCCCGAAGGAAGACTACACCGGCAAGCTGATGGAGATGATTTTGAGAGAGGCGCTGTTTGATTATATGGCGGGCGCGGACAAGCCCGGATATGAGCTGCGCCAGCTTCTTCAGCAGTATGCCACACATGACCCCGATCTTTCGGAGCGTATCTACACCCTATTCCAGTTAGCCCGAGTGAGAGATGATAACGGGTATGTCAATGGGTTTACGGATGAACTGCTCCGGCAAAGTGAGATTGATCTTGGAACCTCCAGAGACAGTATGCCCTGTCTTTTGGATGAAAAGAAGATCGTCAACTATCCTTGTTCTCGCGCCTGCCCGCTTTTTGGAGACTGTGTTACAAAGTGGTACCAGGTAAGAAAAAGAGCCTGACCGGTTAGCAAGCCCCCTTTTCTTTCTGTAATAGAAGTGAGGGGCGCGGTTCTGAGAGGACTCCGTATAAAAGCCTCTCTCCAGAAAAAAGAAAGATAGAGCAGGTGAAAGAATGAAGTATCAATACCTTAACGAACCAATTCCCCAGGAAGCCCGACAGGAGCTGAACGACAAGATCCTCTATTTGGTGGATCAGGATTTGGCCGAACAGTCTGGGATCTCCCGCGAGGATATCTATAATGCCTATACCGGAGACGGTGGATTGCATGGCCTGAAACGCTCTGACTTTGCCAACTATCATGAGTATGCGGAGGCTAAGAAGGAGATCGAGAACGGCCAGTTCTTTACTCCTCCCGCTCTTTGCCAGTTTATCATGGAAGCGCTGTCCCCTGCTATGGACGAAACGGTAGCAGACCTCACTTCTGGCATCGCCAACTTCTGTAACTTCATGCCGTTGGAGGCAAACTTCTACGGCTGTGAGTTGGATATCAAGTCCCACAAAGTAGCGCACTACCTTTACCCCGCCGCTAATCTGGAACATCGTGATATCCGTTTCTATCAGCCGAATATGCGGTTTGACTATGTGGTGGGCAACCCTCCGTTCAATCTGAAATGGGAGACGGAGGATGGGGAGATCATCTCTCAGATGTACTACTGTCTGAAAGCGGCGAAGCTGCTGAAGCCTCTGGGCATTATGGCGATTGTGGTGCCGGCGTCTTTCCTGGCTGACGAGTATTTGGACGGCGCGAAAATTTCCGAACTGGCAAAAGATTTCTCTTTCCTGGGTCAGGTCTCCATCCAGAAGGATGCGTTCAAATCTCTTGGCGTGGATAGCTACGCTACCAAGATACTCTTTTGGCAGAAGAAGCTGGACGCTGCCGACAAGGGAGAACCTTATGCTCTGAACAGCGCCAACTGGTTCAATCTTACCGACATGAATAACGCGGCAGGACTGCTTGAGATCGTCCGTAAGGAAATCGTTGCCCCGGCCAGAGAGCGGATGCGGAGCAATAGTGCTCGCGTTAAGCTGGCGTCGATGGGCGGAAGCGATAATGCGTTCGAGTATGAAGTGCGGAAGCTGATGTTCCATATCAAGTCCAACCCCAAACTGATAGACAAATATGCCAAGTGTCAGGAATACCTCTACAAGTTCCGCCATCAGGAACAGCCCAAGGATATGAAGTATGAGGAATGGGCAAAAATCCGTATCACGGAAGCTAAGGTATTGGCTTATCTTCGTCGTGTCATCAAATCTCAGCATAAGAAGCCCAGCCAGGATGTGGTACGGCTGGTCAAGCAGGATGGTGGCCTGATTTACAAAGGGTACAGCAAAAAGGCACGGAATAGCATGAGCGACGGTATGAAGCAGCTTGTTCCCTTCTATGCCCTTGCCTCTGGACAAGCGGATGATGCAGGTCTTGAGCAGTATGCCCGTCTTATTCGTCGTAAGCAGCGCGACTATGAGCGTGAGACGAAACCCTTTGCCGAGATGAAACAGGACGCCGGGATCGCTCAGTTCCTGGATGACTTCACCGTTTACGACAATGAGAACGAAGAATGGATTCATCTTAACAGCACCCAGAAGCACGACCTGAACCTCGTTCTTCAGAAGCGCTATCATCTGTTGCAGTGGGAACAGGGCGGTGGCAAGACGCTGGCCGGCATTTCCACAGGCCGATATCGGATGGAGCGTCAGGGCGCTCGTAACGTTTGGGTAGTCTCCACTGCTATCTCTATCAAGAACAACTGGGATCTGGTGTTCAAAAACTATGGCATGACCAACTACCGGATGATAAAGTGCCTCGCTGACCTCGACAAAGTACAGGACGGGGAGTTCGTTATCATTACCTTGAATATGCTTACCAAGTACCGCAAGCAGATCAAGCGCCATATCAAAATGCGGAACCAGAACGTGTGCTTGGTATTCGACGAGTCCGACGAGATGACCAACCCGGATAGTAAGCGCACAAAGGCTGTGTTGGATTGTTTTCGGGGAGTGCGGTTTAAGCTGGAAATGACCGGCACTGTCACCCGGAACAACATCTCGGAATGTGCGCCTCAGCTTGAGCTACTTTATAACAACTCTTATAATATGCTCTCCTGGGCAGAAGACCTGTATTGCTATGAGAAAGATGACGGCGAGGAATATCTGAACTGTTCAAGCAATCCTTACTACGGCCAGCCCTTCCCCGCTTATAAAGCTGGGTACAGTCTGTTCGCTGAGTCCCATCTGCCTGAGCGGATCACCGTTTTCGGAGTGGGTAAGAAAACCCAGGATATTTACAATGCGGATGTTCTGAACAAGCTCCTCTCTTACTCGGTCATCACCCGGACTTTCGCGGAGATCACCGGAAAAGAGATACGGAGACTTCATCAAACCCCAGTTTCATTCGCTCCTGCAGAGCGTGAAGTCTATCAAAAGGCCATGGAAGAGTTCTTCTCCATGCGCCAGCGGTACTTCGCCCTTACCGGGAACAGCCGCAAGGATAGCATGATGGCGCTGATCCAGCAGATCACTCTGCTGCTCCGTATCTCTGCTGCACCCAACACTGTGGAGGAATACGACAGCCCGAATACGCCGGTCAAAATTCGGAAGGTCTGTGACATGGTAAGCGAATGGAAGGATGAGATTGTGGTTATTGGTGTTCGCCATAAAAACGTGGTGGAAGCATACGCCAATGAAATCCGCAGAAGATTCCCGGATCGGAAGCTGTTTGTCGTAACCGGCTCTACCACCACTCTGGCCGGACGCCGGAAGCTGAAAAACACTCTGAAAGAAAGCGGGAACGGTATTCTCCTTTGTACCCAGCAGTGTCTCCCCTCCTCTGTCAACTTTGAGTTCGTCAACAAAGTTATCATCCCGGAACTGCATTACAACAATGCGCGGATGAGCCAGTTCTATATGCGGTTTGTTCGCTTTACCTCTACGGACTGGAAAGACATCTACTTTGTTACTTACTCTGGAAGCATTGAGTCCAACCAGATGCAAATGGTGCTCGCCAAGGAAAAGCTGAACCTTTTCATGAAGGGACAGGACGTGGATTTGGATGAGGTGTACGACCGCTTTGGCGTTGATTATGACCTGATGAGCCTGCTGATGTCTCGTGAGGCAGACGAGGACGGAAATTTCAAAATCTCCTGGGGAGAGCAGAAGATCAGCTAAAATAAAACCGCCCTCTTCGGAGGGCGGTTCATTTAGGCCATGTACTTACTGCGGAATATACGAAGCATTCCGTTTTCCCATGCCGTTTTGACATGGCTTCTGCACCATTTTGTGTATCGGTCAAATTGAAGTGCTGCCGCTTGATTGGACAGCCCGTATGTTGCCTTGATCTCAGAAGCGGAACGGATACCCATTTCGCGCATGATAGGAAGCGGAGCAAGCAAATTCCAGGTGAAGTAGTCTGCCTCGCTCTCGAACTGGTCATAGAAGCCCCTTTGCTCATTGTAGGCGATTTCGGCTCCCTCTATGACTTCCAGATGGCCTATATAGATATGGCCGATCTCATGCGCCAAAGTCCACCGGATACGGCCAGCGTTCATTTCAGCGTTATAGAGAATAAGATAACGGTTTGTATCTGGATCGTAGTGCGTTGCTCCAGAATTGCTTTTGCATAGAACGGCAACGTCTTGGACAGTACATCCAGTGACTTCGGCCATTTCCTGATACGACAAAATGCGACAGCTTTTGGGGATGCACTGCAAGAGCAGTTCAGGTTGGATAGGATAGGATACAGAATCCATATTCTGGTAAATATCCAAGACCTTACGCTGTACAAAAACGCTCCTCACTATTTCGCCCTCCTTTCGCTACACGGAGACATCATGGGTGCATATTATAACTTATTCCGTGTCCAATAAAACGGACTTCTTCTGCTGCGGATCATTCTCATCGGAAAAAGCGTAGTCAAATCCGATTTTCAGAATACCCATCATGCGGTTTCTATCCTGCTCAGTCATGCGCTCTCTGGCTCGCTGGAGGGTAATATAGTCAGGGTCGCCGAGCATGGTATCAGCAGTAGAGCGCACATTAGAAGCGCCTACCAGGTAGTCGATGGAGACATGGAAATACTCAGCGATCTTGGAGATTTTATCAATGGTTGGAGAAGTAGAGCTTTTCCACCTTCCAATGGAATATTGGCTCATACCAAGTTCGGATTCCAGTTTGTTGATTGTGATGTTATTTTCAGCACACAATTCTTTAATCCTTGTAAAAATGACAGAGTCCATAACACAACCTCCAAACAGAGAATTTGAATGTCACGAATTTTTTCGTGAAAAGCACTTGACATCACGAAAGTAAGCTGGTATAGTAAATACCAGGCACGAACATATTCGTGAATTTAAGTACATCATATCACACGTTTTCAGTTTAGTCAACCTAATACTTATTTGGAGGCGCGTAAAAATGCACATCGTAAACAGTATGGCGGCAAACTTCGGCAAATATGATTTGGATGTCAGCGCCGTGGGGATGAGGAGCATCAGCGAAACGGACATTAAGCTCCCGTACACTGGTGCCCTCCCCGTACAGATGTCAGCGTCCTCTGGTGCCTATGTCTACCTCAACGTCCAGCTGGCTCAAGGCGCACGCCTGGTTCTGGTTGCGCATGGGAAGGGCAAGGATATCAAGCGTCCTCTCGAAGCGTCCAGTGAAGAGATTATCGCTTTGCTGGATGGGTTTTTCAAGCAGAACCAAGACGCTACCGGCCTTGCTCAGTATTGGCTCGGCGTGTGGCAAGCTCATTATACGGAATGGAGAAAGATCGTGACCGGCCCGGATCGGCTGCTGACAATCCTCTCTTCCCTGTCCGTAACGGATCGTGAGTTCCTGTGCAAGCACATGATGGACGTGCCGGCGGCAGAGTGAGGTGAATCGAATGTCCCCGAAAAATTTCGCAAATAATTTTCTTGTTTGCTATTGACAATCTCAGCTACGTATGGTAAGATAGCAACATAGAAAATGATTTGAACGGATTGGAGAGGGGAATATGATCCGTAACAAATTCTTTGAAGACCCGGACGGCGGCTATGCTAATGTAGGCGTCAAGAAAAACTTTGATATCGCCTGGAAAAAGGTTCGGGCCTATGAAGAGCAGACAGGCCAATCGCTGGACAATGGCTTTACTAAGGAACAGTATGTGTCCATGTTCAACTCCATGAGGGTTCGTCACACCAGCATTTTCTTCAACTACAAAAGCCATGTGATGAGTTATGTGCGATACCTGATTGCCAATGGCGTGCTGCCGGCAGAACAGGAAAGCATTTTGGCCTCCGTCACTGTGGATGACCTGAAAATCAACGAGACCAGTGGAGTGCAATACTACAAGAACTTGGGTATGCTCCACCAAGCAATCCAGGATTCCATCAAAGTGTCCGAGTGCTACGATGAAACCCTGTTCGACCTGCCTGCTGTAATCCTTTACCTGGCTTGGTTTGGATTGACCGAAGAGCAGATCATCAATTTTCCCAAGGAAGATGTGCTTGATGACGGCGTGATGATAAACGGCGAGAAGACCGAGATGCCGTTTGAAATCTTGCAGGTATTCAAGCGTCTGAGGGATGCAGAAGGATACTACCAGCAGGCCAGAGGCGTAATCTTCCGTGCCTATGTCTATTCAGATAACCTGATTCGGACAGAGCGGAACAGCAAGATCAATGTTTCTAAGATGCAGGGTCTGGTAAATCGTCTGAACACCCTGATGGACGGTGCCTACTCGCTACGGTACAACGTAATCCATCAGTCTGGTATATTCTACCGTGCTCACCTGCTGGAATGCGAGAGTACCCAGTTCAATCTGGAAGACCCGGAGTTCGCGTCTAAGGTGCTCTGCGAGGATCTGTCCAGCAAAGTCAAGCGCACGGCCCGGATCAGAGACTACAAGCTCTACAAGCAACTATTCTACTAAATGGCTTCGGCCATTTAGTTCTTGGATAGCAACAAAGAAAATTATTCTGTAAGAGGAGTGAAAGCAATGAGATCTCGTAAAAACGCCGTCCCCGTACCTGTCGCCCGCGATCTCCTGCAGGAAAAGCAGACTGAGGTTGCTCGTCTGGCTCGTCAGGCAAGCGAGGCGGTAGACATCGTTACCAGAACGATGAATGAGCTGGAGGGTATCAACCAGCAGATCGACAACGACCTGGCTGAGATCGACGCCTATTCCAAGGAACTGGCCGCGACACGCGCGGCCATGTCCCAGCAGCGGAAGAACAATACCGCTATCATCGCCAACTTCGCAAAGCTCCTGGATACCAGCCCCGCAGAGAGCGTGAATGAGTAATTCGCCGGTTGCACAACCGGAGCATGAGGCGCTAACAGCAATTTTACAACAATCAAACTTTTACTTTGACTCAATGCGTCTCGTTGAAAAGCGTGGAGGCTGGTTCATTTGGTATTAGACACAAGGAGAAATATCGGGAACGCCGGCCTTGCAATGGCTATCGCGTATTTTGGAGCGAACGGATATACGGTTTCTGTTCCGCTGAACGATACTCAGGATTATGACCTGGTAGTTGATATGGGTGGAGGCTTGAAGAAGATTCAAGTGAAAGCCACCAATAGCAAACACTCAGCAAATTCATACTCGCTGTTATTGAAGACGGTGAGCGGTACTACCAGAAAGGTTTATAAGACAGTCGTAGATACCGATATTGATTATCTGTTCTGTTTATGTGGAGATGGGACAATGTTCCTTATCCCAAAAGCGGAAATCATAAATCGGAATACGCTCTGCCTGAGTACATCGAAAAGCAAATATGCTTCCAAGGGATCTGTGGATTATTCAAAATACGTGGTGAGTATGTGATTTGGAGGGGTAATCCTAACTGGTAAGGAAGTGTCCTGCTAAGGCACCAGTAATCCGCAAGGGTGTGTGGGTTCGAGTCCCATCCCCTCCGCCAAGCCGCAATAGCGGCGAACTCTTTATCACCTCCTCTCTCTGACGGCGGGAAAGACCGCTGACGGCCCGGAAAGACGGGCGACATGGGAGCGTCCGGGGCAGCTCATAACGTGTAATCGACGGTGGACACGCACAGCAATTTTACATTGAAAGTCTGCAAAACTTTTGCTTACGGTTCGACTCCGTAGCTCCCAAAAAAACCGTCATCAATCTATAAGAAGGGTCGTGTGTGTCATGAAGAAGTTCCTGACTATCGTTCTGTGATTCAAAGTGATCAGCGGCAGCGGCGTCCAGCGCCGGGTATGTGGAGGAAACCATGAATAGGACACGAGACAAGCCCTAAGTCATCTTCGATGACAGTACAGTAATGAATGCGACGATGAATGAACAGTAACGAATTGGGGCACTAACAGCAACCATCAACATTACCTGCTTGTGGGAATGAGAATGTGTCCCGCACACGTGGCAAAGAGCCATTTTACGGATATAGCGGTTTCTGGGAGGTTTCCGTATTCGTATGCGTACAGAGCAACGCAGACAGCAATGAAAAAGCCTCCCACCATGCAAGGATAGCTCAGTTGGTAGAGCACCAGTATAAAAAATGCGTAACGTTCCCCTCCCCAGTTGCGCTAACAGCCATGTAAAAAGGGAACTGATTGTCGTGGGTTCGAGTCCCACTCCTTGCAACACTCGCCAGGGTAGCTCAGTCGGATAGAGCGCGTACTAATGCGTGTCTTGTTGAGACGCTTACAGCAACTTTCTATGGACTGTTAATCCCGTGGTCGTGGGTTCGAGTCCCACCCCTGGCACAAGCAGAAGCCGCCCCTGCTAATGGGCGGATAGGCATAGGGCTTTGGGATCGTTTATGTCTATGCTGACGGTAAACGCCAGATATTCAACCCAAATATCTTGAACTGGGTTGTGACGGCTCGGAAAGACGAGCTTCATGCGGCAGTGGTGAAGTGGTCAACACAGCAGCCCTATTACAATGCGAAACGAGGAGTTCCGCTAACAGCAATGTTCAAGGAAGCCAAGCTGCCATTCGTAGGTTCGAGTCCTACCTGCCGCTCCATTTTCTGGACACAAACAGCAACAATTTGGAAAAATGTGTTCCGGGTATCTCAATAAGGAGGTAAGAGATATGAGTAACTTTATGGATGGGATCAAGAGCACGCTGAATAACGAGTGCAATGTCTCTGTCACCGAGAACGGTGCGGTCGGATTCCGCACTACCGGCAAGGCTCTCCTGGATCTCAATTTCGCTGTGGCATCTCTCCGTAGCGCCAGCGAGCACGACATCTCTCAGCGCTTCACCAAGGCGTTCTTCGAGGACAAGCTGATGGCAATGAAATGGCTCTTTTATGCTCGTGATGTCCGTGGTGGCCTGGGCGAGCGCCGGCTGTTCCGTGCCTGCATGGTGCCTCTGGCGCAGGAGTTCCCCGAGTATGTTACTCCTGTGGTGGCACTGATTCCCGAGTACGGTCGCTGGGACGATATGTGGTGTCTGCTGGATACCCCTGTTCGCGGCATCGTGATCGAGTGCGTGGCAGCACAGCTGAGTGCTGATATCGAAGACAAAAGGGACAGAAAGCCCATTTCTCTTCTGGCAAAGTGGATGCCTCGCTGCAAGACTTCTTCCAAGCAGACCCGGCATTACGCCCAGATCCTGCGGCGCGGTTTGAACATGACTGAGCGGACGTACCAGCATACGCTGTCCGATCTCTCCCGTTATCTGCTCGTTGTGGAGCAGCAGATGACCGCCAAGCAGTGGGAGGAAATCGACTATCAGCGTGTCCCCTCTCGTGCCAACCTGCAGTACAACAGCGCTTTCCTCCGTCACGACGAGGATCGCCGGCGTGCATTCCTGGGCGCTGTGGAGAAAGGCGAGGCCAAGATCAATGCTTCTGTTCTCTTCCCGCATGACATCGTACATCGGTACGGTTATGCCAGCAGCACCGACACCAATCTGGAAGTGTTGTGGAAGAACCTCCCCGATACGGTGCAGGGCTGTGGTAACACTATCGTGGTGGCCGATGGCTCTGGTAGTATGAGGGTGAGGGTCGGCAACACTGATGTGTCTGCGCTGGAAGTAGCAAACTCTCTGGCGATTTACTTCGCCGAGCGTTCTTCTGGGCAGTTCAAGGATCAGTACATCACCTTCTCTGAGCATCCTCAGCTGGTCGATTTGAGCAGAGGCAAGAGCCTTCGTGAGAAGCTGCGGATCGCGGCTACCCATAACGAGGTTGCCAACACCAACATCGAGGCCGTATTCGACCTGATCCTCACTACGGCAATCAACAAGCATATGGATCAGAGAGATCTCCCCGCGAACATCCTTATCATCTCTGACATGGAGTTCGATGGCTGTGCAACCACCGGCGCAACCTCCCGTGATAGGTGGGGATATAGCAGACGAGTCGCACCTACTCCCCGCCTGTTTGAGGTAATCGCCCAGCGGTATGCGGAAGCCGGATATCAGATTCCCCGCCTGGTATTCTGGAATGTCAATTCCCGTAGCGGTACTATTCCTGTTAAGGAGAACGATCTGGGCGTTGCGTTGGTCAGCGGTTTCTCTCCCAATATCGCCAAGATGGTGATGAGCGGTAAGACTGATCCTTATGACTGCCTGTTGGAAGCCATCAACGCGGAGCGGTATCAGCAGGTGGACGATGCCCTTCGTCCTATTATCTCCGCATAAGCAACAAAGTAAACCATTAAGGAGGCTCAGAACGATAGAGTAGCAAGTAGCTGTCTTCGCTCTGAGCCTCTTTTATCAAAGGAGTGAAATACGTGGTATATCTCGACAATGCTGCCAATGCTCCGGTTTTCCCGGAGGTTCTGGAAGCTATGCTCCCATGGCTCCGGCCCGATCATGTAGGCAACCCTGGAAGTATTCATACTCAGGGTGTTAATGCTCGTAAGGCCATTGACAACGCACGTTGTCAGGTAGCTAAGATGATTGGTGCTGATCCTTCGGAGATATTCTTTACCTCTGGTGGCACTGAATCCAATAATGCGTGGCTTAGTTGTTTTGGCGGGGACTTGATTTTAACGACCAATCTGGAACACGATTCGGTTCTGGAGCCTTTGCTTTATGGGGCTATGTGTTGTCCTCAGCTTGCTTCTCGCTATATCAAGGTTTATAAGGACGGCAGTATAAACTTAAACGATTTGGAACGTGTGCTGTCAGAAACCCACGCAAATCGTTCGGTAGCTGTTTCTATCATGTGGGTCAATAACGAACTGGGCACCGTAAATCCTATGAAAGAAATCGGAGCACTTTGCGAAAAGTATTCTGTTCTTCTCCATGTAGATGCGGTGCAAGCAGCAGGCCATGTGGATATGAATGTGAAGGAGTGCGGAATTGACTTCTGCTCCATGTCTGGTCATAAATTTGGTGCTCCTCTGGGTGTAGGCGTGCTCTACATTAGCAATACCATCCGAAAATCCCCATGGATTATTGGTGGAGGGCAGGAGCATGGAATGCGTGGCGGCACTGAGAATGTGCCTGGGATCGTAGGAATTGGCAAGGCCGCAGAAATCGTTACTGAACGCCTTCAGAATTGGAAACTCAGATGGAGTTTTCTGAGAAATACGTTTCTTATTGATTTGTCACGTGATATGTCTGGAGAGTTCTACGTCAATGGCGATACGGAAAACTATGCTTCCAATATTATCAGTCTGACTATCCCTGGTGTTAATAGCGAGTCCTTGCTTCTCTTGCTGGATCAGAAAAACATCTATCTTTCTGCCGGTTCTGCGTGCAGCGCTGCCAGTGCTAAATCCTCCCACGTTTTGCGTGGCATTGGAATATCCGATGAAGATGCTGCTTGTACCGTTCGTATCTCAATGGGGTTTGATACTACTCTTGATGAGATACACGAAGCGGCGGCTTCTATTATCGAAGTGTCTCACAAGTTAAAATCCATGTATTCTTAATTAGCAACAAAGTAAATTAACAAGGAGTGAATATAATGTACTGTGCCTATGTTACCAGGATTCACAATCTGAGGAAGCATACCAACGCCGACAGGCTGCTCTGTGGCGAATGCTTTGGTAATACGGTGATTGTGGATCTCGGCACCGACCCCGATCAGCTGGGCGTGTACTTCCCTACCGATGGCAAACTCGGTTTGGAGTTCGCACAGAAGAATGACCTGTTGCGGCGCAAGGATGAGAACGGCGCTCCGGCTGGCGGATACCTTGACCCGGAGAAGCGGAATATTAAGGCTCTCAAGCTCCGGGGCGAGAAGAGCGACGGCCTGTTCCTCCCTCTCTCCTGTTTGGCTTCTTTTACCGATATCAAGAAGCTCCAAGAGGGCGACACGATCTCTGTGTTGAACGGCATCACTATCTGCGAGAAGTACGTACCCGCCGTCAAACGTTCCTCCGGTAGTGGGGGGGGTGGTAATCGTGTTCGTAAGCATTCTGATCCTATCTCCCCGCTCTTCCAAGAACACGCTGACACGGAGCAGTTGGCCTACAACCTCTCCGCATTCCATGCCGGAGATCTGGTAGAAGTTACCCTGAAAATGCACGGAACTTCTCAGCGTACCGGCTATTTGCCTGTGTTGCAGGGCTACAAATATCGGAACGGTATGGAAAAGCGGCTCTATGAGAGTCGTAAGACCCCGAATGCAATTCGTTCCAAGATCAAGCGGACACCCATTTACGACTGGGGCTACGTTACCGGAACCCGCCGCGTGGTTCTGGATACCTTCGATGAGGGAGGCTTCTACGGCAATAACGCTTTCCGCGAGAAACACGCCAAGGTCTTTGAAGGGAAGCTCCACAAGGGAGAGACGGTCTACTACGAGGTTGTTGGCTTCACTGACGATGGTACGCCCATCATGAATCCCGGAAACAACTCTAAGCTGAACGACAAGGAGTTTACCAAACAGTACGGTAAAACCACCACATTCAGCTATGGCTGCGCTCCCGATGGCAAGGAGCATCCCAAGTCCGATCTCTTCGTTTACCGCATGACGATGACCAACGAAGACGGTGATGTGGTGGAGTATCCGCCCGACTTTATGCGCTATCGTTGCGAACAGATGGGCGTCAAATACGTCCAGGTGTTCTGCCGCACCATCATCCCGGACTTCTACCAGCTTCCCGACGATGTTGGATCTCCGCAGGCAGTGAACGCCGGCGAGTATGTGAAGAAGCTGGCTGAGGATTTCTACGACGGCCCCGATCCTGTCGGTCATACCCATGTTCGGGAAGGTGTTGTGTGCCGCATTGTCAACCGTCCCAAGTTCGCCGCCTATAAGCATAAAAACTTTGCGTTCAAGGCGCTGGAGGGGCTGATCAAAGACACCGCCGCCGCGCCTGATATGGAAGAGGCTCAGGATGTTGGAGAACAGAACGGATGAAAAAGTTATCCTTGACTTTATCAACAACTTCAAAAATGCCCAAGAGACTTTTCTGAACGGGTGCTGTTTCTGGTTCGCATTTATTCTGCAAGAGCGGTTCGGCGGCACCATGATGTATGAACCGGTAGAAAACCACTACGTTCAAGAGATTGGCGGGCGGCTCTACGATGTGTCCGGTGATGTGACAGAGCGGTACGGCTCGTCAGAACATCTTATGCGCTGGGCAGATATGGAGCAGTTCGACTCAAGCCTATACCGGAGACTGATCCGGGATTGTATCAAAAAGGAGCGATACGACGATGACGACTTTGATCCAGGATGAGCAGAAGCGCCAGAAGATCATGGCGCGGATGCGGGAACATCTGGTGCCCGTCTTGGAGCATTGCAGGGGAGGCTGGGTTGGCCTCTTCCTGCAAGGTTCTCAGAATTACAACCTTGACTATGAGAGTAGCGATATTGATACCAAGGCAATCATGCTGCCCAGCTTTTCCGATTTTGTGTTGAACGCCAAACCTCTCAGCACTACCCACATTATGGAGAATAACGAACACGTGGATTTCAAAGATATCCGCCTCATGTTCGACTGTATCAAGAAGCAGAATGTCAACTTCGTTGAGATCCTGTTTACCCCTTACTCCATCATCAACCCGGAGTATGCCGACCTTTTTCAGCCCGTTCTGGATGCTCGTGAAGAGATCGCCCGGTATAACAACTACGCCGGCATGAACTGCATTATGGGTATGGCTCTGGGAAAGCAAAAGGCAATGGAGCACCCCTACCCTGCCACAATGGACAAGATTGAGGCATTTGGGTATGACCCCAAGCAGCTTCACCATGCTCTGCGGTTGCGGGAGTTCATGACCCGTTACGAAACCGGCGAGCCTTACGCTGACTGCCTTATCAGTAACCAGTGTGATTATCTCAAAGAGGTGAAGCGCGGTTGCTACTCTTTGGAAGAAGCACGGGCACTGATGAGCACTGCAATTCAGTCTATGACCGAAGACAAAAAGCGCTATATGGATACGGTACCTGTTTCGATCAGCCAGCACGCCAATGAGGTGCTGCAAAAGGCTACCGTTGAAATTCTCAAACGATCCTTCTTAAAGGAAATCCAAGGAGGTGAATGAGATGCCGATGTTTTACATGATGGTTGGTCTCCCTGGTAGCGGGAAGTCATTCACTGCCGAAAGCATCCCTAACGCCGTCGTCCATTCCAGCGATGCGATCCGAGCTGAAGTTCTTGGTGACGAGAACGACCAAACCCAACAGGACTTGGTTTTCCAAACCCTTCACAAAAGGGTTTTGCAGGATCTGGCGGATGGCAAGGATGTGGTGTACGATGCCACCAATATCAACTACAAGCGCCGTATCGGGTTCCTTGATCGTGTCCGAGCGCTCCACAAACATGATTTGCGTACAGTATGTCTTTTCATGGCGACGCCCTATGAGGTGTGTCTGGAGCGCAACAATAATCGGGAACGTTCTGTCCCGGAGTCTGTAATCCAAAGGATGTACTTCAAATTCGATGTCCCCATGATGGCGGAGGGTTGGGATGAAATTAGGATCGTGGGTGACGAAGATCGCCACGACCAGATTGATACCCTTATGCTTCGTCTCTCCAAGCTGGAACATGATAACCCGCACCACGAGTACACGGTTGGTCAGCACTCTATGACGGCATGGCAGTATCTGATCAGCCACTGTGAAGGTACCGATGCTGCTCTGCTCCGCGCTACGTTGCTACACGATATTGGCAAGGAGAAGACCAAAGTATTTCATGACATCAAAGGCAACCCCACTGAGATCGCCCACTTCTATCATCATGAGCGTGTAGGAGCTTATGACAGCTTCTGCTATACCGGTGATCTCAGCCCTAACCAGCGCCTTACTGTGGCGCTGCTGATCCGCTGGCATATGTGGCCGTATGCGGTTGAAAAGTCAGATAATCCGAGTAAGACGGTTAGCAAAATCAAGCGTCTGCTTGGTAATGATATCTGGAACCAGGTCATGGTGCTGAATGCCTGTGACCGCAATGCACACTGAATAGGAGGAAATAACTATGATTCCCGACATGATCCACACTCCCTACATCGCTCCCCGCATCTCTGTTATGGCACCCCCCCCCGGTAACTGCTGAACGGTTCGTTGATGAGCTTCTGAGCGGCCTGCGTATGCCGGACGGCGGCTTTGTTGCCCATCTCGCTCCCAATGGAGATCCTTTCTCCAACGGTTGGAATGCGGCAATGAAGCTCCAAGCCAGTCAGCCTGCGTCTCGCCGTCTGCCGATGCCCGTCAATGTGATCTTCCACAACCCGGCTACCATCGTGTTCTGGGATGACGGTGATAAGACGGTTGTGAAGTGTCAGCCCGGTGATACATTCAGCGCCGAAGCCGGCCTAACTGCCGCCATGCTGAAGAAGTACATGGGCAACGACAATACTTTCAACAAGGTCATCAACGAGTGGCTGGCACGAGCCAGCTATGCCAGCGTCCCTGCCCTGCCGGAGGCCACGGAGTAACCAATGGACGGTATCATCCTACTGATTTTGGCTCTGGTGCTGATTTATACGGTAGGATCGGGTGGCGATGACGACAATCATTGGAACCGGGGAGGTGGGTGCTTTGCATAGCAGAGAAGAGTTGGAAGAGATGCAGCGCCTGCCTCTCCAACGCAAAATCCAGATCACTACTGCTCGTATCATCGAGTGGTATCAGCACTATGATGGAAAGGTCTATGTGGCATTTAGCGGTGGTAAGGATTCTACCGTACTACTCGATATTGTGCGGCGGATCTACCCCGATGTGCCTGCTGTTTTCTCTGATACTGGGCTTGAGTTCCCGGAAGTCAGAGAATTTGTTAAGAGCTGTGAAAACGTTACGATTGTCCGGCCTGAGATGAACTTCCGTAAAGTCATTGAGGTGTACGGATATCCCGTTGTCTCGAAGCGTGTAGCTGACACTGTGGAATATGGGCATAAGCCTGGTTCTTTCAGATGGAAAGAGCTGCATGGAGAGATCATGCGGAGCAACGGAACGCCGTCAGAGTTCAACTGTGAAAAATGGTGCTATCTGTTGGATGCCCCATTCAAGGTTTCTTCTCGGTGCTGTACAGTCATGAAGAAGCAGCCTATGAAGAAATACTCCAAGGAAACTGGTCGAGTACCTATTATTGCAACTATGGCAAACGAGAGCAGATCTCGGCGTGCCACATGGTTGCGTATGGGATGTAATGCTTTTTCCGGTAAGAAGCCCAGCTCCCAACCCATGTCTTTTTGGACTGAGGAAGATGTGCTGGAATACCTCTATACCTACCAAGTCCCCTATGCTTCAGTTTATGGCGAGATCGTCAGAACTGATGGGGGGGGGTGGACGACGACAGGCGAAAAGCGTACTGGCTGTGTCTTTTGTGCCTTTGGCGCTCACCTTGAAAAAGCTCCAAACCGTTTCCAGCGTCTAAAAATCACGCACCCAAAGCTCTGGGATTACTGCATGAGGCCGTGGGAAGAACATGGTTTGGGTATGCGGCAAGTCCTTGAGTACATTGGTGTTCCAATAGAATAGCACTCTCGGTTAGCAGATACGATTTTGTGTCTGTAATTACAGAGGAAAGGAGGAACTTGTCATGAGCAAAATGGAAGGTCTTGGTTGGATGACCGCGCTGGTTGGTATCATCGGCTTGCTCGTATTCAGTCCCGTTATCACATTCGGCTTTGCCTGGATGGGTGGCTGGATTTTGAAAGTATGCGTCGGTAGTGCCATTGCGGACGGCATGAACCTGATGTTCAACACAACGCGATTCACCCCGGATTTCATTCCGCTGGCCTGCGCCACCCTCGCTACGATCGGCAAATATTTCAAGAGTTCTCAAACTAACAACAACAAATCTGAAAGGAGCTAATACCAATCCCGGTAAACCGGGTTTCTACAAGATTGATAAGTGTAGAGTAAAGCCGTCTGTTACAGCGTGAAAGCCATCTGGCCGGTAGCAAGGGAGGATTAGACGGTTGACCTCAGCCGAGATGGTTGTGGTCGGTATGAAGCACATCGTCTGTTTTTCTGGTGGTCATTCCTCTGCGATTGCCGCCGTGGAAGTAGTTAGAAAGTTCGGAGCAGAGGACACGATCTTGCTCAATCATGATTTGTGTCCTCGAACCGAAGACGCGGATATCAAGCGTTTCAAAAAAGAGGTTTCGGATTATCTGGGCGTTCCTATTACTTACGCCAATATGCCCGGATGGGATGTTAAGGATCAGTTCGACGTGTGTATGGAAATCAGGGCGTTTAAGGCTGGCGCTCAGTCCACCGCCTTTTGCACCAACAGACTGAAGACTGAGCCTTTTCATAAATGGCTGTCCGAGCACTATCCCGCAAATCCTCCCGAAGTGAGGGACGATATCTCATTAGTCTATGGCTTTGACGCCAATGAACAGCACCGTATCCGGCGCAGAGTTGGCATTATGGCTGCGATGGGGTACCAAACAGAGTACCCTTTGACATGGGAAGTACGTACTATCCATGACATCGAGGAGGTTGGGATCGAGCGTCCGAAGACCTACAGCATTTTCAATCATGCGAATTGTACCGGGTGTTTGAAAGCCGGCAAACAACATTGGTTTGTTGTTTATTGCCTCTATCCTGAAATATGGGAAAAGGCGAAGCTGGCCGAAGACACAATCGGGTACAGTATTCTCAAACAAGGCTATCTTTCAGACTTTGAGGCGGAATTTGCCAAGCTCAAAGAAAAGGCGTTGCCGCCCACTGAAAAAGCCAAACCTCAAACATTTTGGGCCGCTGCACGAAAGCTCATCAAGGACGACGATGATCTGCCGTGCGAGTGCTCATTTTAAGGAGTTGTTTAAGATGAAGGTTCTTGTAGTAGTGGATATGCAAAACGATTTCATCAATGGTGCGCTCGGAACCCCGGAGGCGCAGGCCACTGTTGGAGATGTCGCTAAAAAGATTTCTGACTTTGACGGAGATCTGATTTGCATTACCAAGGACACCCATCGTTCTGCCGACTACCTGAAAACCCAAGAAGGTCAGCTGCTTCCTGTCGAGCACTGCATTGAGGGGACTCACGGCTGGCGGCTCGACGATATCATTGCCACGGCTGTTAGCCATGCGGCTATCGACGCGGGGAAAAGCGTATCCGTATTCCAGAAGGGTACGTTTGGCTCTGTAGAGCTGGGCGATTACCTGGTAGAACTTTCTGCCAGAATGAAGCAGCGTATTGAAGAGATCGTTTTCGTTGGACTCTGCACCGACATCTGCGTTATCTCTAACGCACTGCTCGTCAAAGCGTTTCTGCCTGAGACGAAAATCACCGTTGACGCTGCCTGCTGCGCCGGCGTTACCCCGGCGAGCCACAATAATGCTCTGGCTGCTATGAAAGCGTGCCAGATCAATGTGGAGAACTGGGAGGTCTGAAATGATTTTTGTTGACGATAGAAGGATCGACTTCACCAGTTTTCCCGACGGTACATCTTCGATCCGCATTGCTCCCAAGCTGGACTTCACGTTTTTCGCCATGGGTAAGTCCGCTTACTTCATCCGGTGGATGTACGACAATGATGCCGAGTGTATGCAGCTCTGGTATTTGGTGAAGCACCTCAAGAGCGCTGGCAACCCGCTCCTCTATCTGGAGATGCCGTATATCCCCAACGCCCGTATGGACAGGGTAAAGAACCGCGATGAGGTGTTCACGCTCAAGTGGTTTGCTGAGTTTATCAATTCGCTTGGGTTCGAGTCTGTCAAAGTTCTTGACCCTCACTCTAATGTGGCTATGGCGCTGATTGACCGGGCTGAGACTATGGATGTGAAGCATTACATTGACTATGCAATTCAGTGGATGGTCAGCCAGGGTCTGAATCCTCTGCTGTGCTACCCGGATGAAGGTGCTGCCAAACGATACTCTGAGCTTCTTCCTATGGAGTATGTTTTTTGCATTAAACATCGTGACTGGCGCACCGGCAAGATTGAGCGGCTGGAGCTGACAGAGCCTGAGAAAGTCAACGGCAGAAATATTCTGATCGTGGACGATATCTGCTCTCGCGGCGGGACATTCACCCATACTGCCAAGGCTCTGAAAGAAGCCGGCGCAGAGGAAGTCATGCTCTACGTTACCCACTGTGAGAACACGATCCTGAAAGGCACTGTGCTGACAGATGGTCTTATCTCTCGTGTATTCACCACTGATAGCATCCTCCGTGTTGATCACGAGAAGATCTCCATTTGCAGATGATTATGAAAAGAGGGTAAAACAATGATTTCATACAGTCCTTTGCTCTGTTTGGACTTCTACAAGACTGCCCATGCAGAACAGTACCCCGTAGCACTGACCAGGATGGTGTCTTATTATACCCCGCGCATGACGCGGCTGGCTGATACCGAGAAGGTCACAATGTTCGGTCTTCAGGCATTTATCCAGGAGTATTTGATCGAGGCATTCAATACTCACTTCTTTGATCGCTCATTGGATGAGGTGCTTGCCGAATACAAGCGGGTGCTGAATAACACCATCGGCACGGACGGCGTTGGTGTGGAGCGTTTGACGGCGCTTCATAAGTTGGGTTATCTGCCTCTGGAAATCCGGGCCGTGCCGGAAGGAACCCGTACCAATATTCATGTTCCGCAAATTGAGATCTCGAATACCAACCCCAACTTTGTGTGGTTGGTCAACTCTATCGAAACAATGCTGTCATGTACCATGTGGCATACTCAGATTTCAGCGGAAGTTGGATATCGTTACCGGCAGATCGTCAATAAGTACGCTGCCCTCACCTGTGACGATGATGTGGTGCGGGCCAAGCTGCTGGGCGACTTTTCCATGCGTGGTCAGGAAAGCGTGGAAAGCGCCACCAAGAGTTCTGCTGCGTTCTGCCTGAGCTTCCTTAATACCGCTACAGTGCCGGCTATTCTTTGGCTGGAACACAACTACGCCTGCCGGGTGGAGAATGACGTGGTAGCTTACGGTGCTCTTTCTACTGAGCACAGTGTTATGTGCTCCAACTATGCGGTTGACGGCGACGAGATTACGCACGTGCGGCGTCTACTGAAAGAAATCTATCCGTACCAAAACTTCTCTATGGTCAGCGACAGCTATGACTATTGGAACCTGGTCAATAATATTCTCCCCGCAATTAAAGAGGATGTGATGGCGCACCATGGATGTCTTGCTATTCGCGGCGACAGCGGCAACCCCGTGGAGATTGTAACCGAGACGGTGTTCAAACTGTGGGAAATCTTTGGTGGCACCGTGAACAGCAAGGGTTACAAAGTTCTCGATCCACACGTCAAGGCATTGTATGGCGATAGTATTACCCCGCAGCGGTGCGAGGCAGTGTATAAGATCCTGATGGAGCATGGCTTCGCTATCAACAATGTTTCTCTGGGTGTCGGTTCTTTCTCTATGCAGTGTCTGGAGACGATGGACGGCGGCGAAAAGACTTATGCGCCGTACACCCGTGATACATTTGGTATCGCAGTCAAAGCGACCTATGCAGAAGATGCTGACGGAAAGCCCATCATGATTTTTAAGAACCCCAAGACAGATAGCGGACATTTCAAGAAGTCTCAGCGCGGCTGCTGTAAGGTCGTATATGACTATACGTACCACAACTTCTTCTGCCAGGACGGTTTGACTTGGGAGGAGTCGCAGGTTGGGAACTGGCTTCAGCCAGTTTTCAAGGATGGCAAGCTCCTGAGAGTTTATACCCTGGATGAGGTTCGCAAGAATCTTCATGAGGGAAACTTTTGAGAAAAGAGGTGCCACAATGTTAGCTAACCCAAAGCGTACTAAGGATGAGATTGTCCAGTGGATTCGTTCCTACTTTGAAAGTAACGGCCCTCGCTGCGATGCGGTGGTCGGTATTTCGGGTGGTAAAGATTCCAGCGTTGTCGCCGCTCTTTGCGTAGAGGCGCTGGGCAAAGAGCGTGTAGTGGGTGTTATGATGCCGAATGGAGAACAGCCCGATCTGGACGATAGCAAGCAGCTGATCGAATTTCTGGGTATCAGATACGCCTATACCGATATCTCCAAAGCAGTGTCTGCGGTAAGTGATCAAGTAGCGCTCAATATGAACGTCAGCGATCAGACGAGGATAAACCTCCCTCCCCGTATCCGTATGGCGACCCTCTATGCTATTTCTCAGTCGTTGCCTCACGGCGGGCGTGTTGCTAATACCTGCAACCGCTCTGAAGACTATGTGGGATACTCTACCAAGTTTGGCGATAGCGCCGGCGATTTTAGCCCGCTCGCTAATCTGATGGTGCATGAAGTCATCCAGATTGGGTACGAGCTTCTTCTGCCTATCAACCTGATAAGCAAGACCCCTTCCGATGGGCTGTGTGGAAAAACTGATGAGGATAATCTTGGATTTACCTATGCTCACCTGGATGCTTACATCATGTATGGCACCAGTGGAATTGAGGAAATCGACAAGAAGATTGCCTCTATGCACGATCACAACCTTCACAAGCTCAATCCTATGCCTGCCTATGGAACGACGATTTTTTAATAGGCGGTGAGAAAATGGAAGAGCGTACTTATTTGAGCGGCACCAGTTTGGCCGGTATGTCCCCTACCCGCTCTCGTGTGGAGAACGACTACTATGCTACTCCGTTCGAGGCGACAGAAGCCATCCTTAGCCGAGAAGAGCTGCACGGCTCCATTTTGGAGCCTGCGGCTGGTGAGGGGCATATCAGTAAGGTGCTTCGGGAACATTATCCCAACAGTCAAATTATCTCTACTGATCTGGTTCAGAGAGATGATAGGTTCGGATGTGGTATTGTTGGCGGGGTGGATTTCCTCACTGAGAACTATCCCGAAAAATTCAACAACGTTATCACGAACCCTCCGTTCTCTTTGGCGAAAGAGTTCGCCGAGAAAGCTCTGGAGGTATCCACTGGCAAGGTGATCCTGTTCGCCAAGATCCAGTTTCTCGAAGGGCGGCAACGTAAGGATTTCTTTGCCACCCACCCTCCGAAATCCGTGTATGTATTTTCAAAACGTGTCAATCCTTTGAGAAACGGATTGGAAGTTGACGAAAATGGTAAGCCCTGGTCAAGTACCATGTGCTTTGCTTGGTTCGTGTGGGAGCATGGCTATACCGGTGAACCTTGCATTCGGTGGATTTAATTTTTCCATTAGCAACAAAGAAAATTATTGACTTTATGGAGACAGTATGATAGAATGAAAGCAGTTCGAGGGAGATTGTAAATCCCTCAACCTTCCATTTAGCAACAAAGTAAACCAACGAAAGGACTGAGGTGCCATTTACAGAGCAAAGATCAAGACCAAAGAGGTCGCCGGCGTTTTCTTTTGTGGAGGCGGCGGGAGCACCGATGGAATTGTGAGGTACACAAACATTCCTGTGGTCGGTGCTGTAAATCATGATCTGGCTGCAATTCGTATGCACCAGACCAACCATCCGTTTACGGAGCACTATAAGGAGGACGTATTTGCGGTCGATCCTAAGAGCTTCTGCGGCGGATATCCTATGGGTTTTGCCTGGTTTTCGCCGGACTGCACGCATTTTTCCCGTGCCAGAGGCGGTACCCCAGTCAAGAAGGAGATTCGTGGCCTGTCATGGGTGCTGGTCAAATGGGCGCTGAGTGTCAGACCGCGTGTCATGGTCATGGAGAATGTACCTGAGATCAGAACTTGGGGGCCGCTGATCGAACGCAACGGTAAGAAGTATCCTGATCCTGACCGAGCCGGCGAGACGTTTGAAGGATTCGTTAAGATCCTGACTACTGGCATTGAACCCAATCATCCAGCGCTTCTGGAGTGCTGCGAGTTCCTGCATATTGATCCCAAGGGCGAAGAGGCCAAGCCGCTGATTGCCGGCCTGGGATACGACATGGAATGGAATGAGTTGTGCGCGGCTGACTTTGGCGTTCATACCACACGCACACGGTTTTTCGGTATCTTCCGTTGTGACGGCAAACCGATCGTATGGCCGAAGCAAACCCATGGTAAGCGAGACTCTGCTGCGGTGTTGAACGGAGAGCTGGAACCCTGGGCACCCGCCGCTGACATTTTGGATTTCAGCATCCCTGCTCCAAGCATTTTTGCTACCAAAGAAGAAATCAAGGAGCAGTACGGCGTCCGTGCAGTCCGCCCACTACGGGAAAATACGTTGAGGCGGATTACCCGAGGGTTAGATAAATTCGTCCTGAAATCAACAGAACCGTACATTGTTCAGGTGAACCACAGCGGAGACGGTTTCCGTGGTCAGAGTCTGCAAGACCCGATGCCGACGATTACTGCAAAACACGGATATGGTATCGTCGAGCCGGTTATCGCTCCGTATACCTGCACCAATACCTCCAACGCGACTGGTGCTGCCGCTAACGATCCGCTGAATACCGTTCGTACCGGTGGAGGTGGTGGGCAGATGGTTGTTACGCCATATCTGGCTCAGTATCATACAGAGCAGTCAGAGAAGGTTCGCGGCCAGGGCGTAGACGAGCCGATCATGACACTGGATGCCTCCAACCGCTACGGCGTTGTGTGCCCTATCCTTACCAAGTATTACGGCAATGACGACCACGGCCAGGACATTCATGAACCTCTGCATACCGTGACGGCCCGCGATCGTGAGGGTTTGGTTTTGGCTCACGTTTGTAAGTTCAAAGGTGACAACATCGGCCAGCACCCGTCCGATCCTCTTCAGACGATCACTGCTTCTGCGGGAGAGTTTGCAGTCATTCAGACTCGCGTAGTCAAGTATTCTTCCGGCTCTAATGTCGGGAACTGGCCGCAGATCAGAGAGATGCTGAACCGCTGGGCAGGATACTCTCTCGCGGATAACGAAGTGCTGCTGAAAAACATCAACGGGGAATGGTACTACATCATCGACATTGGCCTGCGAATGCTAAAAGCCAAGGAAGCATATCGAGCTATGGGGTTTGCCCCTGACTATGTGTTCGATGTCGATTTCAACGGCCAGAAGATGACCACGACCGAGCAGATGGAGAAGTGTGGAAATGCTGTATGCCCCGATCTCGCCGGCCTTATTACTGCGGCAAATCTGCCGGAATACGCCAGAAGTGAAGTTTGCCACAGCATGAAGGAATGGCGTGAGTCGGTGGTGGCATAATCCCATCAAAGCTGAAAGGGGTGATGACTATGAGCATTGCGTTGAGAAACCGCCGTGAAGCATATGACCAGATCGAGCCGAAGCGTCCTAATCGTAAGGCTATGATTTTGGATGTTCTGACCAGCGGTGATCCTGGCGGTATGACTGCCGACGAGATTGGCGAGAAGCTGGTCTCTGAGGGCAAAATCCCCACCAACAGTCCGAACTTCACACGGCCTCGTCTAACGGAGATGAAAGCCGAGGGCAAGGTTGTGATCGTTGGCAGGCGTCCTGGCAAGTCTGGGTGCAATACGGCGGTCTGGAAGGTGAAGCGCTGATGTATGGCGAATACACCTGTCTGGATTGCGGCAAAACCTTTGACGAGCCGAAGCGATGGGAAGAACGTCATGGGTTAGACTCTCCGCCCTATGAGGATTTCAGCGGTTGTCCTTACTGTGGCGGAGCTTATACCCGCACTATCCTTTGCGATGGCTGCGAAAAACCGATTACTGGTGACTTCGTTGAAATCGAACCAACTGGGGATCGTTTCTGCGACGAATGTTTTATGATGAAGTCGCTGGGCGAAGATGATTCATGAGAAGAGGTCGTGAAATGAAAACTTCAGTCAAACGGCGTGCGAAAAACTGCATACGGGGAGCGGTTTTGTTGGCCTGTTTCATTGCCGTCTGGTATGTGGCCTCGTGTTTTACCCAACCGCTGTTTATCCCCGCTCCTGCTGCCGTATGGGAAGCAATCGTCGGATTGGCAGAGACAGGCCAGTTACAAAAAGGACTTGCCTACTCTTTCCTGCGGATTACTGGCGCGTCTGCTCTTTCTATGCTGGTAGCAATTCCCCTCTCCCTTCTGATTTATGGCGTGAAGCCTATCAAGGAAACTATCATGCCGGTTGTTTCCTTCCTACGGTATGTTCCCGTAACCGCATTTTCTCCGCTCCTGATTCTATGGTTTGGGATTGGGGAGCAGATGAAAATTTCGTTCCTATTTATTGCAACGTTTGTCTACTTGCTGCCGTCGATTCTGCTTTGCTTTAACGACGTACCGCAAGATCTGATGGATACGGGCAAGACGATCGGAATGACCAGTTGGGAGACAATCAAAGAAATCCTGCTCCCCGCATCGCTCCCTTCAATATTCAGTACGTTCCTTATGATGTATGGTATTGGCTGGACATACTGCGCCGTGGTAGAGGCAACCAACGCTAAGTACGGCTTGGGCTTCATCATCAATGTAAGTTCCGCCAGAGGCCGTACCGCCGTAGTGTTCGGGGCAATCATCGTAATCATGTTGTTCAGCTTCGTTTTTGACAAGCTGGGGAACTTGCTGATCCGAAAGATATTCCAGTGGAGGTACTGCGATGATCAAGTTGAATGATCTGGCTATTGGGTACAACGGCGAAGCAATTCTGGAACACATCGACCAGGAATTTGACGACGGTTTGATTTACGGTATTTTGGCGAAGTCTGGTGCCGGTAAGACGACCCTCCTCAAAACCATCGCTGGCCTTCTTCACCCTGTTCATGGTGAGGTTGTCATTGATGGCACTACCTATCGGAACGCCGACAAGAATCCTGTGTACATGATGCACCAGCGCTATTCCAACTTCGGATGGCTTTCCTGCACAGAGAATGTGCTGATTGCCCAACGGGACAAAAAACTCCGTAGCCGTGATGATGCTATCAAGGTACTTGCAGCGGTTGGGTTAGAGCAGTATGCAGATAAATGGCCGTCTCAGCTCTCAGGTGGTATGCAGCAGCGTCTTGCGTTGGCGAGAACACTGTATGTCAAGCCGAAATACCTACTTATGGATGAACCGTTATCCGCTTTGGACGACAAGACCCGTAGCAAAATGCAGCGTTTGATTTTGGATGTCCATGCTGAGACAGGCAACACAATCATTATGGTAACGCACAGCCAGGACGAGGCGTTCAAAATGTGCGATAAAATAATCAAATTTGAAACGAGAGGAGCTGTGACAAACCATGGCAGGTTTATTTGAACGCATGGGACTGGTTCGTACCGAATACGAAGGTATGTCTGAAATCCCTATGCAACCCGTATCCGAGCCTATGTACGCGCCTGAGACGCCGGTAATTGACGCTACTCAGGTATCCTATGATGATGTGATCGCATCCATCTATCAGCAGGGTGATATCGACGACGAGAACTCGATCTTCAAGATCAAGGCGTATATCGACATTCTGCCCCAGGACATGACTAAGGCCAAGAAACAGGCGTCCATCGCCGGCATTCTCAGCGTCAACGGAATCAATGTGGATGATCTCATTGAGGACGGTCTGAAGCGTGGTCGCGTCTTGGACGCTGCCGAGGATAGTATCAGGGCGGAAAACGACGCACTGATCGCTGAGACCGAGGCGGATATCGAACACCTGAAGTCCCTGATCGAGCAGGCGGAAGCCAGAATTGAGGACTCCAAACAGAAGACCTCTGATTCCAGCGCCGCCATCCAGAAGGAAAAAGAAGCTATCAGTCAACTCTTGGAGTTTGCGAACGGCGTTGCCGGTAAGGAAGGAGCACAGTAATGGGCATTGTGATTGGAGCGGTAGCGGTTGTATTTGTGCTCGCCCTGATCATCTTCCCCGGCGTCCGGGGTAAGCTGAAAGTCCTCGTTGGAGGGTTCCTCAACATCTTCGTGGAGGATATCGCCAAGACACCCGAGGGTGCCAAGGCCGTTTTTCAGCAAGCCATTGAGGAAGTGCAAGAGCGCTACAACAAGGCCGGCGATACCCTGAATCGGTTTGTGGGCGAGCAATCCTCCGTCCAGAAGAACCTCAACAAGCTGTATGGAGAATTGAAGGACGTTGAATCAAAGTGTGAGTCTCTGGTCAGATCTGGCAATATGGCCGATGCTGCCATCTTTTCAACCAGGCGTGAGGAAATCCTGTTTGAAATCTCCCAAAAAGAGGGATACCTGCGAGAGCTTGAACCCATGGTAAAAGAGGCTCAGACCGTTTATGAAGCGTACGACAAGAAGCTCCGCGAGCTGAAAAAGCAGAGCCGTATGACTGTCGAAGAAATGAAACTCCGTGGCAACATGAAGGATCTCTTGGGCGATCTGGACGAGCTGCGCCGGGACTCCGCCACTGATAAGCTCTTGGGTAGCGTCCGGGACGGAGCGGAGGATCTTCGCAAAGAGGTTGATGGTGCGATTGTCGTTCACGCAAGCCGTACCACCACCAAAATGTCAATGGCTGAGAAAAATGCGGCGAAAGCTCAGTCGGATGCTTACCTGCAGTCTCTCGCTACAAAGTATAGCGGGAAGCCGGCTATTCAGGCTCCACGGTCTGGCGTCACCTTTGACGCTTCTAAATCCAAAGTGAAAGAGGAAAGGAAGTAACCTACCATGAAGAGAATGAAACTTACTACCGCTGGCCGTGTGGTGATCTTCGTCATCGTGCTGGCGCTCCTCGCCGGTATCGGCGGCTTCGGCTACAACTACTACAAGAACAACATCGCGGACGACAAGCCCATCAGTTCGGGCACCCAGTCTGGCAGCACGTCCCAGAAGCCCACGACAAAGCCCTCCGCTGGCAAGACGGATACCTCTGATCCCGTGATTAACCTGTCTCTGGATGAGTGGGTAGGCTGGAAGCCTATTATCGACGCTAACCAGGGCTTGACCACGCAGCCTGGTTCAATTTTCGACCAGCTGGGTATTAAGGTCAACATCAATATCATCAATGACGCAACTGCCAGCAGCAACGCTCTGATTACCGGAGAGCTGAATGCTGCGGGTTATACCACCAACCGTACCGCGTTCCTGTCTGGTAAGTTCCAGGAGGCCGGATTGGATGTAGTAATGCCGGTATTCACCAACTACTCCGCTGGCGGCGACGGCATTATTGCTAAGTCCGGTATCAACACCGTGAATGATCTGCTGGGCAAGAAGATCGGCGTTCCCAGATTCAGCGAAGCCCAGACGCTTGTGGCATGGTTTGTTAATAAGAGTGACCTGTCCGATGCTGACAAGCAGTCTATCATTGATAACATGATTCTGTTTGACGATGCGTCTGAGACGGGCGAGGCGTTCTTCGCCGGCCAGCTGGACGTGGCAGCGACTTGGCAGCCTTACCTGTCCTATGCAACCGAAAACGGCGATGCGCACATCATGTTCTCTACCACAGCCTCTAAGAGCCTGATTATGGACGGTATCGTATTCCGTTCCGACTTTGCCCAGGCACACCCCGATGTTGTGACCGCCTTTATTGATGGTATCTTCCAAGCCAACGCAATGTATACCACCAAGTTTGACTACATTCGTTCTGTCATGCCTATGTTCGCCGGCGTTTCCGACGAGGAAATTAAGGCTCAGTGCGGCGATGCCGAAATGATGGGCTACGCCGAGAATAAGGAAGTGCTGGACTCCACTGCTCCTTCTGTCTACTTCGATATGTGTGATATCTGGGAGTCTTTGGGCGAGACGGTCAATCGCAAGGCGGCTATGACACTCTTTGATAACCAGTATCTGCTCCCCCTGGCAAGCAAGTATTCTTCTACTTCTACCTCTACCAGCAAGCCTATTGAGCTGACCGAGGAGCAGAAGCAGGAAATTGTCAATTATGAGGCGCTGCTGACCAAATCCATGACCGTTGAGTTTGTGGCTGATACCGCTCAGTTCAAGAACCCCGAAGAGGCATACGCCATCATGGATGAGTTCGTCTCTATCGCCAATACTCTGGATGGTGCGATTATCCAGGTGGAGGGCAATATCAATGCCCGCAACTACTCCGACTCTGGACAGGCGCTGTCTGCTGAACGTGCAAAGGCTGTCGCCAAGTATTTCATCGCTTGCGGTATTGATCCGAACCGTCTGATTACGGTCGGCAATGGCAATACGAAGATGGTTGCAGATCCCGGTTCTGCCGATGCCTACCTGAACCGTAGAACCGACGTGTTCTTCAAGATCATCGAAGAGTAATCCTGCGCCTTACGAGGAGGGGCGTTGTCCCCTCCTCGGGGCACCAACATAATAAAGGAGTGGTCAATATGGATGTAGTGAATGTAGAAAGCGCAAATTTGGACGATCTGAAAAAACGGTTCGTTGAAATTTGCGCTACTATCAATCGTCCGGGTATGGAAGACCTGATGGCGTGGTTGGAACGTTCTGACTTCTATACTGCGCCGGCAAGCACGCGCTTCCACGGCAACTATACTGGCGGGCTGCTGGAGCATAGCCTCAATGTGTATGACAAGCTCTCTGGGTTTGTGGCTCGCTATCCTGAACTGGAGATCTCACCGGAGACAGTGGCGGTCACTGCGTTGTTCCACGATCTGACGAAGGTGAACTACTACACCGTCAGCTCTCGGAACGTCAAGGATGATGTTACGGGCGCATGGCATAAGGAGCCGTTCTACAAAACGGAAGATCGTCTCCCGCTTGGTCATGGCGAGAAGTCTGTCATCATCCTGCAGAGCTTCATCAAGCTCACACGTGACGAAATCTTTGCAATCCGCTGGCATATGGGCAGCTTTGATTGTGCAGTTAAAGGCGGGGATTACGGTATGGGCAATGCTTTTGAAACTTGCCCGCTGGCAGTCATGACGCATTTGGCTGATATGGAGGCTACCTATCTTGTCGAGGGTTTAGCAACAAAGTAAATCAACGGAGGCTAACATGGAAAAAAGCGTTTTTCAAATTCTGAACGAGTACGATATCACGGAACACCTCAAGAAGAAGGATAAGATCATCTACCTGCCTTGGTCTAAGGCATGGATGATCGTGAAATCCCTCTTCCCCAGTGCCAAGTTTACCATCAACAAGGCCGCTGACGGCTGCATCTACCATACGGACGGAAAGACCGCCTGGGTAGAGGTATCTATCACCATCAACGACCAGACTGAAACGGAGTCTCTGGCTGTTATGGATTTCCGTAACAAGTCTATTCCCATCGACACGATCACCTCTGCCGATGCAGAGAAGTCTATCAAGCGCTGCTTGGTCAAGTGTGCTGCTCTGCACGGCCTGGGTCTGTCTCTTTGGACGGGTGAGGAGCTGTCCAGCGCCGCCCGCAAGAAGAAGGAAGACGATCTGGACGATGTGAAACAGGAGATCCTGAGCGTTGTTGCCGGGAAGCTGGAAGCCGGCGTGTCCAAAGACACCATCTATAAGGCTATCGAAAGTGTTGCCGGTGTGAAGAACCCCAACGCTATCAAGGATATCGCAACGGCTCAGAAAGTCGTTGAGCAGATCAAGAAACTGGAGGTAAAGCACAATGCTTAATAAGGTAATCATCATGGGTCGTCTTACCCGCGATCCTGAGATCAAGAAGGTAAACAATGACATCTCCGTGTGCAGCTTTTCTATCGCCTGTGACCGCGACATCGTGAACAAGCAGAACAATGAGCGCGAGACGGACTTCTTCGATGTGACTGCGTGGCGCTCTACGGCGGATTTCGTTGGCAAGTATTTTGGCAAGGGGCGCATGATCGTTGTTGTCGGTCGGCTGCAGAAGCGCAACTACACCGATAAGGACGGTAACAAGCGTTCTGCCGTAGACATCATTGCCGAGAACGTCTATTTCGGTGATTCCAAGAAGGACAGCGAGACTTCTGACAACGCCTCTGCCCCCACCACCGGATATGCTACCGCTCCTTCTCAGAACAGCGACTTCGCAGATATCGGTGAGGAAGATGGAGAGCTGCCCTTCTGATGGATAATTCTTTTCTCCTGGACGCTATGGACTGGTCATACTCCCGCGTTAGCAGTTTTGATCAGTGCCCGCGTATGTTTGACCTTACTTACCTCCAGTGCATGGATCGCGTGGACAACGCTTTTGCTCAATGGGGTTCACTGGCGCACTCGCTTTTAGAGCGATATTTTCGTCAGCAGGTCGAGCTGTGGGATTTATCCGGCCTCTATGAGAAGGAATACGCAAGAGCAGTTACAGAACGGTTTCCATTTCCCCGACTGGAAGATAACTACTATGAGCGCGGTATGGAATACTTCGATAATTTCGGTGGACAACTGGGAGACGAAGAAGAAGTGCTTGCGGTCGAAGATCGGTATAGCTCCACACTGGGCGGCAGACCAGTGGTAGGTGTCATAGATCTGGTACCTTGTAATAGGTCTGGGCTGATCGTTTGCGATCACAAAAGCCGGGGCAAATGGAAATCCAGAGAGGAACGCCGCAAATATCTACGCCAACTGAACTTGTATGCAGTATGGGTCAAAGAGGTCTACGGTGAGTGGCCGCATGAACTTTGGTTCAACAAGTTCCGTGAAGGTATCTTGGACAGAGAGCCATTCAACATCGTAACTGCTCAGGAGGACATAGACTGGTTCCTGCGTTCCATTGACGACATCTATAAGGCAAGGAGTTTTCCTGCCAAACCTGACCGTTTCTTTTGTGACTACCTGTGTTCTGTGCGCGAGCATTGCGAGCATTCCAGCCAATATGTCACGGAGGAATATGAGTGATGGAAAAGATCAAGGTAATTTTCCTCGACGTTGACGGTGTGCTCAACAGTGATCGTACAGTCCGCAGAACCAAAGGCGGCTATACGTTTGTTGGCAACAGGCAAATGAAGAACCTGAAGCACATCATTAACATGACAGGAGCTAAGGTCGTTCTTTCCAGTGATTGGAGATACGACCGAGACGACCCGAGATACAACGGAGACTATCTGGAGCTGGAAGCAGAGCTGTTGAAATGCGGGATTCGTCTTTATGGCTTTACGCCGGAGTTGCCATCCTGTCACAGAGGTATGGAAATTGACTGCTGGTTAAAAGAACATAGCGAGGTCGGAGACTTCGTAATTCTGGACGACCGGACAGATATCGAGCCGAACAAAGATCACTGGGTTCAGACGGTAATGCGCCGAGGACTCGGTGTTGAGGAGGCCGAGAGTGCTATCCGCATCTTGAACGGCAAATGAAAGACGGATTTCATTCGGATAAGACCCGTCCATATGAAGTGGGCGGGCTTACCGAAGAACTGAGGTGATTTTACCCGTGCAGATTGATAGAGAAGCAATTTTGCAGGCCAAAGAAAAGCTCGGAGACCGTAACGCTCAAATTATCGTCGAAGAGCTGGGGATTACCGATTTCGATGAGAAAAACATGAAGTGTTGCTGCCCCTTCCATCAGGAGGATCACGCTTCCTTCATTTACAACAAGAAAGCATTCAACTTTCGTTGTTTCGGTAGTTGTGGCCGTAGCTACGACATTCTGGACGTTTTCATGTATAAAGGCGCAACTTATGCCGAAGCCTGCAGGAAACTTTTCGAGCTTGCTGAAATGCCCTACTCTTTCGGAGAGCTGGGTGTGAAAACCAAGCGGCATTATAGATATCCCCATGAGGTTCCCTGCACTGATAAGTCCAAAGTGTACGCATATTTCGAGCAACGTAAGATCAGTCGTGAGACGCTGGATGCTCTCGATGTGCGGCAGGACTCCGAGGGAAACGCAGTATTCAACTACTACGACACAAACGATGTGTTGACGATGGTGAAATACAAACCGTCGCATAAAGTCCAGCATGGTCAAGCAAAGTGCTGGTGCCAGCAAAACTCTGATACGGCTCCGTTGCTGTTCAACATGAACCGTATCAACGTTAATTCTCCCCTTCTGATTTGTGAGGGCGAGCCAGATTGCCTTAGCGCGATTGAGGCAGGATTCAAAAATGCTGTTTCTGTTCCTCTGGGCAGTTCAAACCTCCACTGGATCGACGAAAACCTGGAATGGCTCGATCAGTTTGACAGCATTATCATTTGCGCCGATAACGATGACGCCGGCGTGAAAATGCAGAAAGAGTGCGTTCCTCGGCTGGGTAGCTGGCGAACAAAGGTTGTAGATATCCCGGCAATCCCCATTGGAAATACTGGACGGGTAACAAAAGACCTGAATGAGATCCTTTACGTCTGCGGTAAAGACAAGGTGTTAGAGCTGATTTTGGACGCTAAGGACTCTCCTGTTCCCTCCGTAGTTGATCTTTCCGATGTTGAACCGACCGAGTATGAGGATGTTGACGGTGTGACTACCGGGCTGAAAGCCATTGATGATGAGCTGATGCGGCTCTTTTTTGGAACGCTTACTATCGTGAGTGGTCAACCCGGATCTGGTAAGAGCAGTCTTCTTACTCAGCTCGCGTGTAACTCTCTTGATAACGACATCGGTACATGGCTTTTCAGTGGAGAACTTCCCAACGGTGTAGAAAAGTCTTGGTTCAACTACATTTTCGCCGGCCCCCGCAATATCACAGATGCTATCTCTCGTCGGGGTAATCCTTACAAGAAGATTTCCACGACGACGCTTGCCGAGATCAACAAGACCTATAAAGGGCGTTGGCATATCTATCGTGACGACTACGACAACACACTGGATAAGCTCATCGCCTCTATGACGGATACCGTGCGAAAACACGGTGCCCGTTGCCTGATCCTCGATAACTTCATGTGTATTGACACTGAAACCAGCGAAGAGGAGCTGCGCTCTCAGACAGATACGATTAAGAAGCTCATTGAGTTTGCTAAGAAATATCAAGTGGCTGTAATTCTTGTTTGCCACCCTCGAAAGATGGACGCCGGAACCAATGTAGGGATCTATGATATCGCTGGAACCAGCAACATCGTGAACCTGGCACATCGGACTATTGGCCTGCGGCGAGTGACGGATGCGGAGCGTGAGAACGCTGCAAAATATTCTGAGAAGCGCCGCCAGTTGCTCAAATACGATGTGATCGTAACTATCGTCAAAGACCGTATGTTTGGCCGGCAGAATATCGACGTTGGCCTCTATTACGATCCCGCTTCCCGCCGTTTCTTCGGCGATATGGACGAGTACGACCGTCGTTTCTCTTGGGACAAGAAGGAGTACAAAGAGCCTTTGCCTCTCCCTCCTCAGCTGCTTGCTGAAGAGCGTGCCTCCGAAGATGAAGCATTTGGAGCGGTGAACGACAGAGAGGGCTAACTATGGTGGATTTCGGAGTATGTGGCTGTGGCGGTAGCCTTATCCCTGTTTGGTTTACAGAAGAAGAGACAAAGGTTGCCAATGGCACTATGTATAAGACAGGCCGAGTTCGTAGGGCGTGTTCTCACCTTGTATGTGAGGATTGTCTGAAAAACTTTTGCGTTGACGATACCTTTGACGGGCCGTGGCACAATCGGAGGTGATCTTATTGAGCGGTAACTATACAGCATACCATGTCCATACTGAACTGTCGCTGTTAGACAGTGCGACGAAGTTTGAAGACTATATCGCTAAAGCTGTCGAGCTGGGGCAGACTGCTATTGCTTTTACGGAGCATGGCAACATCTATCAGTGGGTCGCCAAAAAGATGGCTTGTGATAAGGCCGGATTGAAGTATCTGCATGGCTGTGAAGTCTATTTGACTGAAAAGCTATTGCTCACCGATCCACGCACCGGAGAGCAGAACAAGGTACGCGATAACTACCACACCGTCTTGATTGCCAAGAACTACGCTGGTCTTCAGGAGATGAACGAGCTAATCAGCCGATCAAGCCAGGACGACCACTTTTACTACAAACCCCGTATCACGTTTGATGAGTTTCTTGGTATTTCCAGTAACGTCATTAAGATTAGTGCCTGTCTTGCTTCCCCATTGAATCGCATGAGCATTACTCATCCTATGTATGAGCGGCTGCTGAAGCATTACGACTATCTGGAAATCCAAGCGCATGACCACCCGGAGCAGGTTGCCTACAATCGCCACTTGGCGGAAATGTCTCAGAAATATGGCATCCCGCTCATTGCAGGTACCGATACTCATAGCCTCAACAAATACAAGGCTGAATGCCGAACGATCTTGCAGTTGAGTAAACACATCGAGTTTGCCGACGAAGATACGTTTGACCTTACCTATAAATCCTATGACGAGTTAGTAGCAATGTTCGCAACGCAGGACGCCTTACCGGAAGCGATGTATTTGGAGGCCATTGAGAACACCAACCGTATGGCCGACTCTGTAGAGCCGTTTGAGCTGGATATCTCGTTCAAGTATCCCATTCTCTATGGTGAACGCGATCGAGAGGTGCTTCATCAAGTTCTTGATGATAACCTGCAAGCAAAGATCAAAGAGGGTGCTATCACTCCAGAGCAGGTCGAGCCGTTCAAAGCGGCCATTGCTGAGGAATGCCGGGTCTTTGACAAAATTGAGATGTCCGGCTTCATGCTTTTCATGAGCGAATTGGTGACATGGTGTAAATCTCATGGTATCCCCATTGGTTTCAATCGTGGTTCCTGTGGTGGATCTCGTGTAGCTTATGTCACCAATACAACAGACCTCAATCCTGAGACATGGCATACAGTGTTCAGCCGCTTTTGTAACGAAGATCGTAAGGAGATTGGCGATATTGATATCGACGTATCTCCCTCCCAACGCGATCTGGTTTACGACTACATCATCAACCGTTTTGGTCAAGAAAAGACCGCGTTTATTCTGGCGATCGGCACTATCAAATCCAAAGGCTGTATTGACGAGATCTGCCGTGCTTTGGCACTGCGTTGGAATCGCGAACACCAACGGGACGAGAAAGAGTTCCGTAGAGTGATGGCACAGCTCAAAGATGAGAACGTGAAGATCGTTTTTGGAGATGCACGAGACGGCTTTAACCTGTATTTCTTTGATGAGGCCGGCAACCTCCTCTTGCCCAACCGTATGAAAGATATACCTCGCGCCGAGCTGATCAAGCAGTTTTCCAAAGAGTACACAAAACTCAAAGAGGAAAACGAAAGGATCTTTGCTAAGAATCCCTGGGCTGGTAAGGCGAGTGCCAATATCAAAAAGGAGTTTGAGGCAGACGAGGCAGCAGCTCGGGAAAAGTACCCCGAAGTATTCTACTACTATGACGGGCTTCTTGACGTGGCGATCTCTCAGTCTATGCACCCTGCCGGTATTGTGGCAAGTCCTATTACCCTTCGAGACAACTACGGTACGTTCATCTCTAACGGGAAGGAAATCCTGCAGATTGACATGGAGTGCGTGCATGAGGTCAGCTTGGTCAAGTATGACATTCTCGGGCTGAAAAACATTGAGATTATCAAAGATGCTTATGAGCTACTGGGTAAACCTTACCCGAAGTCTCACGAAATCAACTGGAATGATGAGGCTGTCTGGAAGGATATGCTGAGATCTCCCATTGGTATCTTCCAGTTTGAAGGAGAGTTCGCGTTCCAGATGCTTAGGCAGTACGAGCCGCACAGCATTTTCGACATGAGCCTTGTTACAGCGGCGCTTCGTCCTTCGGGCGCATCGTACCGTGACGACCTTATGCAGCATAAGCCTCACAAGAACCCCTCTCCCATCATCGACGAACTTTTGGCAGATAATAACGGCTATCTTATTTACCAAGAGGACGTTATCAAGTTCCTACAGCAAATCTGCGGCTTCTCCGGGTCAGATGCAGATAACACCCGCCGCGCTATCGGACGAAAAGACGAAGAGCGGTTGAAAAAAGCTCTCCCGCAAATTCTTGAGGGGTATTGTGAAAAGTCACCGCAGCCTCGTGAAGTTGCAGAGCAGGAAGCAAAGGAGTTCTTGCAGATCATCCAGGATGCTTCCAGCTATATGTTTGGCTATAACCATTCAGTCGGGTACTGCATGATTGGCTACCTGTGCGCTTATCTGCGGTACTACCATCCGTATGAGTTCATCACAGCCTACCTTAACAATGCCAACGGCGAGGAGGATGTGAAGAACGGGAACGAGTTGGCAACGCTTTACGGTATCAGGATTGTCCCGCCGCGTTTTGGCCTTTCCAAGGATAAATATTTGCTGAATACCGAAGAGAAGGTTATCGCCAAGGGTATTTCTTCTGTAAAGTACATGAATGCCGATGTTGCCAACGAACTTTACGAGCTGGCAAAGGCCGGCAAGCCTAAATCTTTTATGGACTTGCTTATGCAGCTGGACGAGAAAACACACTTGGATACACGGCAGCGGGATATCTTGGTGAAGATCGACTATTTTGCCGAGTATGGCAATTCCAAAGAGTTGTTGCGTATGGTGGACTTCTTCTCTTTCTTCAAGAACGGAACGATGAAGAAGATTTCTAAGGACAAGGTAACGGCTGAATTGGAACCCATAATCGCCCAGTATGCAACTGATAAGTCCAAAGGCGGCCAGCCAGCTAAAAGCTATACCTTCACCGATTTGCCCGGATTACTTCGGCATTTGGAAGTGATGGTCAGGGATATGCACATTCAGGATTTCGACCTGAAAAGCAAAATGCAGATCCAGTTGGAAAACCTGGGCTATATTGACCTGACCACCAATAAAAAAGAAGATCAGCGAAAGCTGGTCATTCTGGATATCTACCCCTTGCGGAGCAAGAAAACCAAAGAGATTTGGGCTTATGCCTTGCAGGTGCGGTCGATTGGCACGGGGAAAACAAATCGGTGGACAATTTACTCAGAACTCTACGATCGCAAACCGCTTCAACGCTACGACACCATTTATGTTCCTATGAATGGATGGGGCGAGCGGCGTGGGTATCTGTATTTGTACAACTACGACTATGTAATTTAGGAGGCATTTTCAATGTACGAGACGAAATCGAAATGGTTCAAGAAAGTTCTCAGGGCGACGCTGTGTTTCTTGGTAGTCTGCGGATCTCTGAGTGCGATGTCGTTCGTCCCGAACAAAGAGGAGGAAACACCACAAGTCCCCATCGAAACGGAACTTTGTGTTTACTCTGCGCCGCTTCAAGTATCGCCCACACCTACGTCTATTCCTATTGAGGAAGAACCGGCAGAACCCAAGGCAGACCCTAACCCATATGCAGAACTGTCGCCCACGGGCACCGAAAAAGAGCTGCTGGCGTGTATGGCCTACAGCGAGGCGGGGAACCAGAGCTTTGATGGTCAGGTTGCCGTGGTACAGGTAGCACTTAATCGCTATATGCACGAAGCGTATTCCGGTAGTATCAGTGATATTCTCCTTGCGCCCTACCAGTTTGCAGTGGGAAGTCACTATGAGCCTAAGCAGATGGAAGCAGTAGAAGCTGCTCTTGCCGGCTATCCGGCTTTGGATTTGAACACCGACGTGGTGTACTTTTCTACCGGATGTTTGACCTATGGTAGCTATTATAAGACGATCGGCGATCATGTCTTTCGCACTTATACTTGATAGCAACAAAGTAAATTAAACAAGGAGGATCAATATGGGAACAGTTACAATTCAGCGGTTCACCTATAAGAACCCTATCTCCATGATCGGTGAGGAAGCCGGCGTCTGCTGGGGTGCAGATACCAGCGATCCCGAAAAAAACTACAAGCGCGGCTTGGATTGCTTGGAAAACGAGCACGGCAGAACATTTGAGTTCCCGGATGTCTATATGATCCTGGACGGCTATTCTGCCAGAGTGATCCGCGAGTGGTACACCCACATCGGCGGTGCTCCCACCAGACTGCAGGCCAGTACCAGATACATCGACTATGAAAGCGGCTTCGATTATGTAACGCCTCCCAGCATTGCGGGCAACTCCGCCGCCGCCAAAGTCTACGACTGGATTATGAGTTGTATCCAGACTGGCTTGAAGATGTTGGAAGGGCTTGGTATCCCCAGAGAAGATTCTGCACTTGGGCTTCCTCTGGGCATGGGTACCAAGGTCGTGTGTAAGCACAATCTCCGCAACCTGATTGATATGTCACATCAGCGGGAATGCAACAGAGCTTATCACGAGTATCGCGGCCTGTTTGCTGATGTTGGTAATGCTCTGAGAGAGTATTCCGACGAGTGGGCATATCTGGTCGATCACTACTTTATGCCGAAGTGCGAATACTTCGGGTTCTGCCGGGAGAAGAAGTCCTGCGGCAGAAAAGGAAGGAGAGCTGCGGAATGAAAATCGTTTGCATTTCGGGCAAAGCCCAGCACGGCAAAGACACTACCGCCAAACTTTTGGAAGAGACTTTGAAAGCCCAAGGCAACCGTGTTTTGATTGCCCACTACGGTGATCTGGTCAAGTACGTATGTAAGACCTTCTTTGGCTGGGACGGCAAGAAGGATGAAAAGGGGCGCACGCTTCTCCAGCGTGTCGGTACTGACAAAATCCGCGCTGTCTCTCCTGATTACTGGGTAGATTTTATTGTCAGCATCCTCGACATCTTCTGCGACGAGTGGGATTACGTGCTTATCCCTGACACCCGCTTCCCCAACGAGTATGAGATCTATGAGACCTACGGCATGGACGCCATCTTGTTGCGGGTAGTTCGCCCCAACTTTGTGTCTCCGTTGACCGAAGAGCAGCAGAAGCACGCTTCAGAGACTGCATTGGACGATTACCAATACGACGCTACGATCGTCAACAGCGGCAGTTTGGAAGATCTCAAAGAGGCCGTAAATAACTTTGTAAACAGCGCTCTCAAAGGAGAACCCCATGAAGAAACTGACAATTCTGTTTGATGCCGACGACACCGTAGAAAACCTAAGCGACTGCTGGATCGCAATGCTGAATGAGCGTTATGGCACCTCCGTAACGCCGGAAGATGTTCACGGTTGGGACATCTCCCTTGCTTTTCCCACGCTGACGAAAAAGCAGGTCTTCGGCGTGCTCCATGATGACGAGCTTTGGCGGCGTATCACTCCGATCCCCGGTTCTGTTGAGGTTCTTCAAAAGCTCTATGACGAGGGGCACCAGCTCTACATGGTAACTGCATCCAGCTATCACACCTGCAAAACGAAGGTGGAACGGCTTTTAGAGTTGTTCCCCTTCCTGGACTGGGAGCACATCATTTTTGCCTGCAACAAGCAAATGGTGCGTGGTGATGTTTTGATTGACGACGCCCCACACAACTTGGTTGGCGGCGAATACACCAAAATTCTTTTTGACCGTCCCCATAATCGTAGCTTTGATCATGTAGCCAATGGTGCGCTCCGGGTAAACACGTGGGAAGAAATTGACCAAGTTATCCACAGCTATCTTTTGTAAGGAGGAATTTTTATGGTTGTCATTAAACGTGATGGTCGTGAAGCCGACTTTGACAAAGGCAAAATTGCCAATGCCATTCTCAAGGCATTCACGGAGGTTGAAAAGCTCAGTGCGGTAGGAGATAAGAACGAGGTGTCCAAGAAAATCTCCACCCGTTTGTATAACCGCTATCAGCGGCGTAACCGTGCGATTTCTGTTGAGGAAATCCAGGACGACGTGGAAACTGAGCTGATGAAAGAGGGCGAGTTCGTAGTCGCCAAAGCATACATCAAGTATCGCTATGAACATGAACTTCTGCGGAACGCTTCTTCTCTGGATGGCAAAATCCTCTCTATTGCAGATAACGTCAACGAAACGGTCATCCAGGAGAACAGCAACAAAAATCCCACGATCCTCTCTACCCAGAGAGACTACATCGCCGGTGAGGTAAGCCGCGATATTACTGACCGTCTGCTTATGCCGGACGATATTAAGCAGGCGCACGAAGAGGGCATTATCCACTTCCATGACAGCGACTACTTTGTGCAGCACATGATGAACTGCTGCCTGATCAATCTGGAAGATATGCTCCAGAACGGCACAGTTATTTCCGGTACCTTGATTGAAAAGCCTCACTCCTTCTCAACTGCCTGCAACGTCGCTACCCAGATCATTGCTCAGGTAGCCAGCAATCAGTATGGCGGTCAGTCTATCTCCCTGTCCCACCTTGCCCCCTTTGTTGAGGTGAGCCGGCAAAAGATTCGCAAGCAGGTAGAGGCTGAGTTCCTGAAAATTTCTTCCCCGGACAACTTTGCAGACCCTGAGAAAGTGATCTCTGATCTGGTCGAAGAGCGTGTCCGTGAAGAAGTAAAGAAGGGCGTTCAGACTATCCAGTATCAAGTGATTACCCTCATGACCACCAACGGTCAGGCTCCGTTCATTACCGTCTTTATGTATCTGAACGAGGCCAGCGATCCTCAGACCAAGAAAGACCTCGCTATGATCATCGAAGAAGTCGTGCGGCAGCGGTATCAAGGCGTCAAAAATGAGAAGGGCGTTTGGACGACCCCGGCATTCCCCAAGCTGATCTATGTGTTGGAAGAGGATAACATCACCGAGGATTCTCCCTACTGGTATTTGACCCAGCTGTGTGCCAAATGCTCTGCCAAACGGCTGGTGCCCGACTACATCTCCGAAAAGAAGATGCGCGAGTACAAGCTCTCCAAGGGTGAAAGCGAAGGTAGCGGCGATTGCTATACCTGTATGGGATGCCGTAGCTTCTTGACGCCCGACCGCTCCGGTAACGGTTGGGACAATGTTGCCAATGCCGGCAATTATCAGCCCGATAAGCCCAAGTATTACGGGCGTTTCAACCAGGGAGTTGTCACCATCAACCTCCCCGATGTTGCTCTGAGCGCTCTGAAAGTTTGGGAGGCAACCGGCGACCATAACGATGTCCAGGATCTGTACGATACTTTCTGGGAAATTTTCGACGAGCGGCTGGAGCTGTGTCATAAGGCGCTGCAAATCCGTCACGAGCGTTTGAGCGGCACCCTGTCCGATGCTTCGCCTATCCACTGGCAGTATGGCGCTTTGGCCCGCCTGAAAAAGGGTGAAACCATCGACAAGCTGCTTCACGGCGGTTACTCCACCATCTCTTTGGGTTATGCCGGCCTGTACGAATGCGTTATGGCGATGACTGGCAAGAGCCATACCGACCCGGACGGCGAACCTTTTGCTCTCAAGGTCATGCAGTACATGAACGACAAGTGCGCTGCATGGAAAGCCGCTGAGGATATCGACTATTCTCTCTACGGTACTCCTATTGAGAGCACTACCTATAAATTTGCCAAGTGTCTGCAAAAGCGCTTTGGTGTGATCGAGGGCATCACCGATAAGGGCTACATCACCAACTCCTATCACGTTCACGTCACAGAGCATATCAACGCTTTTGATAAGCTGAGATTTGAGTCTCAGTTCCAGAAGCTCTCTCCGGGCGGAGCAATCAGCTACATCGAAGTGGCGAACCTCTCTGACAACATCCCTGCCGTACTGACGGTGTTGAAGTACATCTACGACAACATCATGTATGCGGAGCTGAACACGAAATCTGATTACTGCCAGGTGTGCGGCTGGGATAAGGAAATCGAGATTGTGGACGACGATCGCGGCAAGCTGATCTGGAAGTGCCCCAACTGCGGAAATACCGATAAGAGTAAGATGAACATTGCGCGGCGTACCTGCGGCTACATCGGCCTCAATGACTGGAATCAGGGCAGAACACAAGAAATCAAAGAACGTTATGTCCACCTGGGTGGCGACGAATGAACTACGCGAAGATCCGCAACTATGACATCGCAAACGGAGAGGGAGTCCGCACCTCCCTCTTCGTAAGCGGATGTACGAATCACTGCCCCGGTTGCTTTAATCCAGAGGAGCAGGATTTTAACTGTGGTAGATCATTCACAAAGGAGACTATCGTAGAGATCCACGAAATGCTTGCCAACCCTGTTATCTCAGGGCTTTCTCTACTTGGCGGAGATCCACTTTGTCAGGACTATGGCGGGATTCATGATCTCATTGATCTTTGTTTCTACACGCATTCAATCGGTAAAACCGTGTGGCTATGGACTGGATTTATCTGGGAGGACTGTTATAACCCTCTTTTCCCGGATAAAGACGAGGATGATCACCAGTCTGCACAAATGGCTTTGCTGACATCATGTGATGTTGTGATTGACGGCCCCTTCAAAATGGAGTTGTCTGACCGGATGTTGAAATGGCGTGGTTCTGCAAATCAGCGGGTCATCGACGTACAGAAAACCTTACGACAAAAGAAAATTGTCCTATACGAAGGTGAGCACTATGAATGAAGAACTCGAATTTCGCTGTCCCAAATGCGGGAAGCTCCTGGATGGTATTACGCTGGATTACCGGTTGGAGTGGTTATGTAGCAAATGTGCCGAGGATCAATCCGATGTTTTGCACTGCGAACGTGGATGTAAGGTTAAAGCCGTGGATCTGGACGCCGGGTTAAGCAGTGACTCCAAACAGGCTCATGAGCTTTTGACTGAAGGTCATGTTTACGAAGTTGAAAAGATCCACGTCGGCGGCTGGTGCTCCTCTATCCGGCTCAAAGAGTTCCCCGGCAAAGAGTTTAACACCGTACACTTCATTCGTTACGAATAGGAGGAAATATGGAAACTGTTGAAATTTTAGCAGGCGGCGAATTTGCCAATGCCGTAAAAAGTCTTGGCCTGACATCTGCTGTTTGTACTTATCGCTATCAACCTCAGTCTATGTACCATCGTGAAGCATATCAGGTCTGGCTGTTGTCCAAAGAGGATTTTGATAATATCTGTGCTATCGACGACGATGACTGGAAGGATAATTGGGGCTGGTGGCGTCACGCTGATGGTTCTAATCTGGGCACTGTTGACTGCCTCTATGTTATCAATGGTGAAGAGCTGATGGCATGGGACGGTCTTCAGCGTAAGGAGTGGTGCAAGGATTGCAGCGATTGCCCCGGTACAGAAGAGTATAAGAACGAATGCTTCCATAGCCATCGTTACCCCGACATCATCAACTATCTTTGCAATGAAATCGGAGCTTCTACCGAGCGCAATGTTTGCGCTTGCACGATTGATCTGGCACGGCAAAATAACCTAACCCTTGCAGAACTTTTCAAAAAATATCTCGGTTAAGGAGGATACCAACAATGCAGGATGCACTGACAATCAAGATTCGCTATCTCAGCGATAAAATTCAGCCTCTGGAGTATATCGACGGCAAGTCCGACTGGATTGACCTTCGGGCTGCTGAGGATGTTGCGCTGAAGGCTGGCGACTTCAAGCTGATCCCTCTGGGAATTGCTATGCAGCTTCCCAAGGGCTATGAAGCCCATATCATTCCCCGTAGCTCCACCTTCAAGAACTTCGGTGTTATCCAGGCCAACCATATGGGTATGGTGGACGAAAGCTATTGCGGCGACAATGATCAGTGGTTCTTCCCTGCCATCGCTATGCGGGATACTACTATTAAGGCCGGTGATCGTATCTGCCAGTTCCGTATTGAGAAGCACCAGCCCCAGCTGTTTTTCGAGTCGGTCGATACGCTGGGCAACGCTGATCGAGGCGGTATCGGATCTACTGGGAAGCGGTAAGCAATGTCTGAGTATATCGAAAAAGAAGCGCTGAGACAATTCCCAATTCGGAAAGACCACTATGACAAGGAGAACGGAGACGAGCATTTTATCTTTGGCATAGAGGCTGTGCTTGAATACGCCGAAAACTTACCCGCCGCCGACGTTGCCCCGGTGCGGCATGGAAGCATTATTGAAACTATCGAGGATGGTCGTATGAAAAGGGTTTTCTCTTGCTGCGGAGCCGACTTCACAGAAATGACGTGTTGGATGACCCCAAAATACTGCCCCAACTGCGGCGCAAAGATGGATGGAGGCATTGATAATGGATGAGCTAAAATCATGCCCGTTCTGTGGCGGGGAAATTGAAGAACGTGGTGGGCAATGCAATTACGGAAAGAAAACTATGACGCTGGATTTGAAGTGCAAGCAATGCGAGACGATTTTCAAATTCAAAAGCAAGTGGAATGAGAATCCATATCAAGAGGCGGTTGCAGCATTTAACCGGCGTATAAACGTGAATGAAACGAGGCTTTCATATGTGCAAAGTATACGAGCGCCCGCCTCTTGTCCTAAGCGAAGGTATGAAGCTCTTCGCTGTCAACGCTGGATACCGTAAAACCGACGTAGGTACGAACTGGTATTATGTCCGAGCCAAGAATGCCCGCGAAGCCCGCAAGCGCTTCAAAGACCGGATAACCTGGCTTGATGTCTATGGCGTCCGTGAAGTTACTGACGCCGCACTAATCCAAGATGTGCTTAGTTCTCCGAGAAAGTATATCTGCTTCTGACGGAGGGCGAGATGGGAGAGAGAAAACATAAGGCTCCGCAAATGCCAACTTGGTTTTGGTACGGCATTGTAGACGGCTGCTGGTGCTGCAAAAATCGCCATAACTGCAACCAGTGTAAAGAAGTCCGTAAATACCGCAAGCAGCATTTTCCACCCAAAGAAAAAAGCAGGCATGGCAAAGCCGATCATGATGATCGAGGAGAATAACCATGAGAGCAACAAAGCAATTCAATAACGTAGACACCCAGAGCAAAATCGCAATCAATACTGACGAGCTTCAGGCCATGTTGAGTTGTGGCCGGTATTCTGCCGTACAGATTGGCGAGGCTGCTGAGGCTCGTATCCAGATCGGGAAGCGAATCTTCTGGAATGTCGAAAAGATCAAAAGCTACATCAACTCTATTTCTGTATAGGAGACTGCCGTATGAACACTTACCTGACCATCATGGTGACGGTCTTAGTTCTTACTCAGATTGTCCGTATCGTTCAAAACACCATCCAGCTTCGCCGGCAGTATAAGCTGTTTCAGGCTCAACTCGGACAGCTGGATGACATCACCCAAGAGGATCTTGATATGCAACGCAGGGCATATCGTTTGATTGTGGACTACTTAGAACGCCATGAAAAGTAATACCGTTTGGAAAACCATTTTCTTCTGTATCAAACGGAAACATCCAGACTGGAGTAACAAGCGTATTACCGCTTGCACCAGATACGCATACAGGAGGAGCTAACTACAATGTCTGAATACATTAAGAAAGATCCGCTAATCGAAATCGCAGAGCAACAAGGCCATGTGACCATTGATGACATCATCAATGAGCCTCCTGCCAATGTCGCCCCGATACAATACGGCCAGTGGATTTTGCGTGGCCGTAAGATCTTGTGCAGTAAATGCAGAGCTGTATTTGAGGAACTAAAAGAAGAGGAGCTGTTCGAGGTTAAGGCAGACTTGCCATACCTATGTGAGATTGAGAAGTTCTGTTTTAACTGTGGAGCAAGAATGGTGAAGGAGCGTGAGGCGTAATGACCAAAGAAGAGGCTATCAAGCAGTTAGACGGAGCTGACATTGCGGTACTAAACCGGGACTTCTTTAAGTTCAATCAAGCTATCATTATGGCAATCTCAGCCCTCCGTACCCAACAGAAGCAGGAGAACGAATGTGCAAAGTGTAGCGGCATTGTGTATCGTCAAACAGACAGCGGGAAAATCATTCCAGTTAGTCAACGGTGTGGCGCAAAAATTACACCTCCTTGCTACGTACCGGATAGAGATGGATGTGCTTATCAAATCTATGGAGACAACAACGACGAACCAATCGACCGCTGCAAGTCTTGCCCGTTGTGCCAGAGCGATAAAATCAGGCATAAACAAGAGCCGGTACACAACAATTCTCTAACCCTGGACGAGCTACGGCAGATGGACGGGGAGCCGGTGTGGGTTCAGTCTCCCGGTGTCCCGGAATACGGAAGATGGGCCATTGTAGAAGGGGTGGGAGAAAATTGCTTATTTCTGCGTGATGATTTTACTTGCCATGACTACGGCAAGACCTGGTTGGCCTACCGCCACAAGCCGGAGGAGGAACTGAAATGAACATTACCAGAAAACGCTTCATTATTATGCGCAATAACCGAAGCGAAGTATGGTGCGGCCTATCAAAGAACTTTTACTTCAAGCCGATTTCAGAGATAAAAGACACACCCGTAAAAACCTATCGTTCACAGGCGCAGGCTGAAGCCGGGTGTTCTTCCTGGGACAGAAATTTTGAAGTCGTTCCGGTAATAGAGACCATAGAGATAGATCCCTCAGCCAATAGCGGCCATATGAAATTCAAAGTCGGATCAAAAGTCCGCGTGAAAAACGTGTATAGCGGCGGCAACTTTGATGACGGAGATATCGTAACCATTAAGCAAATTGGTAATGAAGATGACCCAGACTGCTATGGTGCGATTTCGCCATATGACGGACTGATGTGGTATTTGAACGAAGATGAAGTTGAAGCCCTCACGTGTGATTTTTGTAGTAAATGGGACTGGGGAGAAGCATCTGCTGTTGTTGATAATGGGAAATTTGCCCATATCTACTTGGCCGGCGGTGCATTTAGATTCCCGGTACATAAGCAGTTCATGTATTGCCCTGTCTGTGGTGCTATGAACCCAAATCGCGCCGAAGAGAAAGAGGTGCGAGATGAACTTTAAGCAGTTTATCCGGTGGAGATTGGTTTGCTTTGTTCAAACTCACATCAGGCATTGCCAGGAATGCCTTGGCAGTAATGGGCACTGCCAAGAGTGTAACGACTGGCACCATTTGTTCCGCAGAGACTGGCAACGGACGTATTGGAGAAGGAAGTTCTGACCATGAGCAATAACGCGAACTGCATCACCTGCAGGCACAAAAAGGACTTCTTAGTTCCATGCGATTGGCTGAAAAAACAAAGAGCCGTGATTATACCGCCCTGCCCAAGATATGAGTCCGAAGAGGAGGATACCGATGCCCGAACCAAACTTGAAACCATTACCTTGCCCATTTTGCGGTAGCACAAAGCTGAAAGTCGATCAGAGAACAAGTAGCAATACGAAGTGGAACCCCGAAACAAGGCGATGCGATAAACTGGTCGTCGTTACAGTTCGTTGCAATAAATGCCACACGAGAGGCCCGACAGTCTCTATGTACGCAGGGTGGTATGATCGGCCTGCTCAGGTTTTGAATAATGCTGCTATCGAAGCCTGGAATCAGCGTATCGAAAAGGAGGTGACTAACGATGCCAGCATATAAAATTGGAATTACAGAGGCTGGCGATGCCGGCGTTGATCTGTCATGGGTTAACAAAATGGGATCTGTTGATGGCGCTGTGCTCATTACCAAGTGCATCTCTCCTAACTTTGTCGATGCGGCTATGAAGTTCAAAGACAAGATAATCGTCCATGCAACGATTACCGGTTATGGCGGGACAATCTTAGAGCCTCTTGTTCCGTACCCATATGAGCAATACGGCGCAATCATGTACTTAATCGAAAAAGGATTCCCAAAAGAGAAAATCGTAATCCGTGTTGACCCCATTATTCCAACCAGGAAAGGTTGCGAAAGAGCACTAAATGTTATCAAGACATTTATCGACATGGGGTTTAATCGCTACAGGATCAGTGTAATTGATATGTACCCTCATGTTCGAGAGCGTTTCAAAGCTGCGGGACTTCCTCTTCCCTATGGGCCAAAGTTCTCGCCAAACGAAAGCCAGCTCAGAGCAGTAGATGGGATGATCTTGGACGCCAAAAACTACCTCATCAGCCTCGGGAAGTCACTCAAAGATTTACGCATCGAATCTTGTGCTGAACCCGGACTAACAGAGGCGATTGCCTGCGGCTGTATTTCTGGATATGATCTTGAACTGCTCAAACTTTACTATGGAAGCCCGCCCGACAGAGTAGGGTATCAGCGTAAGAACTGTATGTGTTATTCAGGTAAGGTTGAGCTGCTGGAGCGTAAGCAACAGTGCCTACATAGTTGTCTATATTGCTATTGGAAATCAAAATAATAAGGAGAAAGAAATGCTCTACACTACGTATTTTGCAAAGCTCCGTACGCTTCCACCTGATATCACACCCGTTAGCATTTGTGGGAAAGCCCCTGAATGGTACACGGGTGCCCAGTATAAAAAGCTCGCTCCGAAGTGGGACTTTTTTCAGGAGTGGAAAAAGACTCACGACAATCATTTTTATGTGGAATCTTTTGACGAACAGGTTCTTTCCATGCTGGATGCCAAACAGGTTTATGACGAGCTAACTGCAATGACATTGAGTGCAGATATTGCTCTCGTCTGCTATGAAAAACCAGAATCTTTCTGTCATCGCCATTTGGTAGCAAATTGGTTTAGGGAAAACGGATTTGCGATCAAAGAATGGGGATCTTAAACGAAAAACCTAATACCGTTTGTTGTTGACAGCAAAAAAAGAGCGTAGGTGAAAACCCTACGCTCTTATAGCTTTAGATTTCTTCGCCATTATCATTTCTGAGAAATCTTCCTTCAAAATGACAGTCCAGCGCATTGGCGATTTCTACTAATTCCTTTTCGCTGAAATTATCACGTCTGAATTTACCACTAAGATTTTGAGAAGTACAGTTGAGCCGCGACGCTAATTCTTTCAAAGTCATGTTACGCTTGATAAGTGCGATTTTGATTTTCTCGGCCATTGCCATACTAACACCTCACAATCTTTGTTAAATCATTATAAATTGCTAAATTACAAAAATCAATAGACAGTTTTCAAAGTAACCTATTAGCGATTTTATCGCTTGACTTTAGAAATCCCTCAAGATATTATGTAACTGTAGACTTACCATCGAAACAAAGGAGGATGATAAGTATGGCTGGCTTAAAACGAACAGACAACAAAGGCCGTATCTTAAAAGACGGCGAAACCCAAAGGAAAGACGGTACCTACCGTTTTACTTACACCGACGCAGATGGTGTTCGGCATGACGTGTATAGCAAACGGCTGGTTCCAACTGACCACCTCCCTCCGGGCTGCAAAGACGATCTCTGCCTTAGAGAAAAAGAACGAAAGATCAACCGTGATCTGGAAGACGGCATCAAGGCTGCGGTCGAAAACAAGGCTACGCTCAATGATCTGTTCGAGTTGTATATGGCAAATAAGCCCGAGCTGAAAGATACCACTCGTAGCAATTACCTCTATATGTATAACAAGTATGTGAGGAACGATATTGGCAAGAAAAAGATAGCCAGTATCAAATATTCAGATGTCAAGGCTTTCTATAACAAGCTCATCAAAGAGAAGGGCTTCAAGCCTAACTCTATGGAAATTATTCACACCATCATTCACCCCGTATTTACTCTGGCCGTCCGTGATAACTACATCCGTATCAACCCGGCTACCGGAGCGATGGCGGAAATCAAAAAGAGCCACAACTGGGAGAAGCCAAAGCGTCACGCGCTGACCATCGCAGAGCAGACGGCATTTATTGACTATATGAGAAATCACAAAGTCTATAATCATTGGCTCCCCTTGTTCACTGTCTTGCTTGGTACTGGATGCCGTATCGGTGAAGCCATTGGCCTGCGCTGGGAAGACTGCGACTTTGACGAAGGGATCATCAGTATCAACCACAATATGGTCTACCGAAAGTATGAGGAAGACGAAAAGGCGCGTTTCCATATTGTAACACCAAAAACAAGCGCCGGCGTCCGTATTGTGCCTATGTTGTCAGAAGTCAAAGCCGCTCTGCAGGCAGAATGGGAAACACAAAAGATAGTCGGGTTCAATGAGTCCGTTGTCGATGGGTATACTGGATTCATCTTCCAAAACCGCTACGGCGATCCTCTCTCTCCTCATAGTGTCAACCGAGCTATTGACCGCATTTGTGCCGCCTACATCGAAGATGAAACGGTGCTGGCCGATCAAGAGGGGCGAGATCCTGTATTGATTCGTCACTTTTCTGCTCATAATCTGCGTCATACTTTCTGTACGCGGTTTTGTGAGAACGAGCGAAATATTAAAGTCATTCAGGAAATCATGGGTCATGCTGATATTGAAACTACCATGAACATCTATGCCGAAGCTACGAAGGAAAAGAAGAAAGAATCTTTCTCCAACCTCGAAGGAAAAATCAAGATCTCTTGAGGAGGATTTCAATGGGAAAGCTGATAGATCTTACCGACCGCACATTCGATATGCTGACCGTTATAAAAAGGGTTGAGGACAGAAAACCAGGCCGTCCTATGTGGTTGTGCCGGTGTGAGTGCGGCAATACCGTTGTCGTATCCTCTACAAATCTGCTACGAACCAATGGTACAAAATCATGCGGCTGTCTTCGGCATACTCCCTCTCCCACCCTCATTGATTTGAAGGGCAAAATATTTGGCAAGTTGAAAGTAATAGAGAAAGATCCAGACTCAAAACCAGGTAAAGCGAAATGGATTTGCGAATGCAAATGCGGAAACATCGTGTCTGTCCTCTCTGATAGTCTCCGCAATGGAAAAACCAGATCCTGCGGTTGCGCCCGATCTCAGATCAAGCATGACCTTACAAATCAGACGTTCGGCTTTCTTAAAGTAATCGAGCCGGTAAAAAACGAGAGGATCAAAGGTAATGAAACCCGCTGGAAATGCCTCTGCCAGAATTGTGGGCGCACCGTTGAGGTTAGCAGCTATTGGTTAAGACATAGCGATCCCTATGGGCACTGTAAATGCACCAGATTTAACAAACCTTTGTAAAAGCCATTTACAGCCTCTCTGAGCGCTTCAAATCTTAAAGGTGAAATTACCCTCGAACAATTTAATCGCCGCTCCTGCGTTGCCCAGCGGCTCCGCTGGCAAAAAAACAGGGTACAGAAATCCGTTGTGGAAATCTGTACCCTATCTTTGTTTTCTTGTCAAAAAAAATAGGGAGTTAGCCCGCAAGCCAACTCCCTGTGTAAGAACTGATATTTGTGTGGTAACGCTGTGGTATTTTCGGCAAATGTGGTAAAGCTGTGGTAAAATGAAAATCGCCTCTCAAATGCTACAACTTTTTGTTCTTAAAACAGGCATTTTACCTTGTATTTAGCCCATTTCAGAACATTTTTCAAGCATTACTCTCCGAGGGGTTTCATCGTCGGGAACAGGATCACATCGCGGATGGAATCCGTGCCGCAGAGCATCATCGCGCAGCGGTCGATGCCGAAGCCCAGACCGCCCGTCGGGGGCAGACCGTATTCGAGAGCCATAACGTAGTCCTCGTCCATCATCTCCGCCTCGTCGTCGCCGTTGGCGCGCTTTTCGACCTGCGCCTTGAAGCGCTCATACTGATCCATCGGGTCGTTGAGCTCAGTGAAGGCGTTGCCCATCTCGCAGCCGCACACGAACATCTCGTAGCGCTCGGTCAGGTGCGGGTCGGACGGGCTGCGCTTGGCAAGCGGGCTGACCTCGACGGGATACATGGTGATGAACGTCGGCTGGATGAGCGTCTCCTCGACCTTCTGGTCGAAGGTCTCGTAGAGGGCGTTGCCCCAGGTCTTGTCCACACCGTCCATATCGACGCCGACGCTCTTGGCGAGCGCGACGGCGGCGTCGTTGTCGCCCTCGATCGCCATGAAGTCCGCGCCGGTCACTTCCTTGACGGCGTCGGCCATCGTGACGCGCTTCCACGACGGGGTGAGGTCAATATCGTGGCCGAGCCACTGGAGCTGATAGGTGCCGAGGATTTCCTTCGCGGCGCCCGCGAGAATGCCCTCCAGAATGTCCATCATGCCGTCAAGGTTCGTGAACGCCTGATAGAGCTCGCAGGTGGTGAACTCGGGGTTGTGCTTGGTGTCCATGCCCTCGTTGCGGAAAATGCGGCCGACCTCGTACACGCGCTCCAGACCGCCGACGATCAGGCGCTTGAGGTGCAGCTCGGTGGCGATGCGCATATACATATCAATGTCGAGCGTATTGTGATGCGTGATGAACGGCCGCGCGTTCGCGCCGCCCGCGATGGGGCTGAGCACGGGCGTCTCGACCTCCATGAAGCCGAGGTCGTCGAGGTAGCGGCGCAGGAACGCCACAAATTTCGAGCGGATCTCAAAATTCCGCTTGCTCTCGGGATTGACGATGAGGTCGACGTAACGCTGACGGTAGCGCAGCTCCTTATCCTGCAGGCCGTGGAACTTCTCGGGCAGCGGCCGCAGGGACTTCGAGAGCAGCGTGATCTCCTTGGCGCGGACGCTCATCTCGCCGCGCTGGGTGCGGAACACCTCGCCGCGCACACCGACGATGTCGCCGATGTCGTACTTCTTGAAGCGGTTGTATTCCTCCTCGTCCATCTCGTCCTTGCGGGCATAGATCTGGATGCGGCCGGACTTGTCCTGTAAGTCGCAGAAGCTGACCTTGCCCATGCCGCGCTTGCTCATCAGTCGGCCGCCGACGGTGACCTCAGTGCCCTCAAGCTCGTCAAAATAGTCCTTGATGTCCTGCGCGTGGTGGCTGACGTCAAAGCGCGTCTGCTGGAAGGGATCGCGTCCCTCGGCGCGCAGCGCCGCCAGCTTTTCGCGGCGGACCTTGAGGATCTCGGAAAGGTCCTGCTCCTGCGCGGGAGCGTTTGCCTGATTGTTCTCTGCCATAACGTTTTCTCCTTATGATCGTCCTCGAGCCTTATCGCTCGATCTTTTCCACACGGTAATGAATGATGCCGACGGGGGCCTCGACGCTGATCTCGTCGCCCTCCTTCGCACCCATGAGGGCCTTGCCGAAGGGGGACTCCTCGCTGATGGCACGGTGCATGGGATCGGCCTCCTGACTGCCCACGACCTTGTAGGGCGGCATCTCGCGGCCGGTCTTGAGGTCCACGACGGTGACGGTGCAGCCGATGCTCACGGCGTTGGACGCGCCCTCGCTCTCGTCGATGATGACGACATGAAGCAGAATGTCCTCCAGCTCCGCGATGCGGGAGTAGAGCTTGCCCTGCTCGTTCTTCGCCTCGTCGTACTCGCTGTTTTCACTCAGGTCGCCGAAGCCGCGGGCCTCTTTGATCAGCTCCGCCACTTCCTTTTCGCGCACGGTCTTGAGGTAGGTCAGCTCGTCCTGCAGCTCCTGCTGACGGGCAGCGCTCATTTTGTACTCTTTTTTCATGTCGTTTCCTTTCTATGCGCCGCCCTTCGGCGTCCTTCGGGACCGACGGCGGCGCATACCAACACATTATAAGTAAAAATATTATAGACGCTGCCCCACCGCTTGTCAAGGCTCGGCTTTACAAATCCCGCGCCGCGGTATACTATAAAGGCAGAACAATAATGACAGCACAGCAGGAGGAAACCATGATGACCACCGCAGAAAAGCTCACGGCGCTGCGCCGCGCGATGGTGCAGCGCGGACTTGCCGCCTACCTTGTCCCGACCGATGATTTTCACGCCTCGGAGTATGTCGGTGACTACTTCAAGGCGCGCGAATACCTCTCCGGCTTCACCGGCAGCGCGGGGACGCTGCTCATCCTGCCGAGCCGCGCTCTCCTCTGGACGGACGGGCGCTACTTTTTGCAGGCGGAGAGCCAGCTGGCCGGCAGCGGCATCGAGCTGATGCGCTCCGGCGAGCCGGACGTCCCGACACTCGAGCGCTTCCTGCTCGCGGAGCTGGAGGACGGGAGCCTGCTCGGCTTTGATGCCCGCACGGTCAACACCGCGCTTGCGCGGCGGCTCGGGAATAAGCTGCGCACAAAGCATATCCGCTTTGCAGGGGACGAAGACCTTGTCGATGCGCTCTGGCCCGACCGCCCGCCGCTCTCCGCCGCGCCCGTGTGGGAGCTGGGGATCGAATACGCGGGCGAAGCGCGCGCGGGCGGCGATGGCGGACGAGGGCGCGGACGCCTTCGCTGTCACGGCGCTCGACGAGCTTGCGTGGCTGCTGGATCTGCGCGGGAACGACGTGGCCTGCACGCCGGTGTTTCTCGGCTTTCTGCTGCTGACGAAGGAGGATGCCGTGCTCTGCGCCCGCGCGGGCGCGGTCAGCGAGGAAGTGAAAGCGGCGCTCGCCGCCGACGGCGTGCGCCTTGCGGACTATGAAGGCATCTACGGCCTTGTCCGCGCTCTGCCGCGCGGCACGCGCGTGCTGCTCGACGGCACGACGGCGAACTATCGCCTGACGCAGAGCGTACCGGACGGCGCGGAGACGCTCGACCGACCCAGTCCCATTGTGCCCATGAAGGCGGTCAAGAATGCCGTGGAGCAGGAGAACCTCCGCCGCGCGCACCTTGCCGACGGCATCGCGCTCACGCGCTTTCTCCGCTGGCTCAAGTGTGACGCCGTGCGGGAGGGAGCCACGGAGCTTTCCGCCGCCGCGAAATTGGAGGAATACCGCCGCGAAAGCGCGGACTATCTTGAGCCAAGCTTCGACCCCATTCTCGCCTATGGCCCCCACGGCGCCATCGTCCATTACGAGGCGACGGAGGAGACCGACGTGCCGCTCGAAGCGCACGGACTGCTCCTCGCCGACACCGGCGGTCACTACCGCACCGGCACGACCGACGTAACGCGTACCGTCGCGCTCGGCCCGGTCGCCGAGGAGGAGAAGCGCGCCTGCACGCTCGTCCTGCGCGGACACCTCGCTCTCGCCGCCGCGCGCTTCCGCGCGGGCGTGACGGGGGAAAACCTTGACATTCTCGCCCGCGGCCCGCTCTGGGACGAGGGATTGGACTACAACCACGGCACCGGCCACGGCGTCGGCTATCTGCTCAGCGTCCACGAGGGACCGCAGCGCATCCATTGGAGCATTGCCTCCAACGCGCGGCACACCGCGCTGGAGCCGGGTATGATCTTCTCGGACGAGCCGGGGCTGTACCTTGCGGGAAAATTCGGCGTGCGGCTGGAAAATCTTCTGCTCGTGCGCGAGGCGGAGACCAACGCCTACGGATGCTTCCTTTCGCTCGAGCCGCTGACGCTTGCGCCCTTCGACCGCGATACCATCGACCCGTCGCTCCTGAGCGACCGCGAGCTCGCGCAGCTCAACGCCTACCACGCGCGTGTTTACGAAGCGCTCGCGCCGCATCTCGACGCGGAGACCCGCGCGTGGCTGCGCGGCGTGACCGCGCCCCTCGGGAAGTGAGCTTGCAATCTGCGCCGTGTCTGCTATAATGGCACAGACTACCATTACCGAAAAGGAGAAAAACGGTATGGACATTTTTGATATTTTAGGCCCCGTGATGGTCGGGCCGTCCAGCTCGCACACGGCGGGCGCAGCCCGCATCGGCGCGATGGCGCGCACGCTGCTCGGTGAGGAGGTCGCGGACGCGAAGCTCCACCTTTACGGCTCGTTTGCCGAAACGGGAAAGGGCCACGGCACCGACCGTGCGCTCGTCGCGGGACTGCTCGGCATGAAGCCGGACGATCTGCGCATCCCCAACGCCTTTGAGGAGGCGAAGAAGGCGGGGCTGCGCTATACCATCGACGAGATCGACCTGCGCGACGCGCACCCGAACACCGCCGTGCTGGAGCTGACGGGCAAAGGCGGCCGCGCGCTGACCGTGCAGGCAAGCTCGCTCGGCGGCGGACGCATCATGGTCAACAAGCTCGACGGCATTGAGGTCAACTTCACCGGCGAGAGCAACACCCTCGTCGTGCGCAATCAGGATGAGCTCGGCTCCGTTGCCGCGGTGACGAGCATTTTGAACCAGCTGCACGTGAACGTGGCAAATATGAGCGTCCACCGCCACAAGCGCGGCGGCGACGCGCTCATGGTCATCGAGACCGACCAGCACATCAAGCCCAAGCAGGTGGAGTTCATCTCCGAGCTGCCCGGTATTCTGGGCGTGACATACTACGATAAGGAGGACGACGAGGATGGCTCTGGCTTCGATGAGCGAAATCTTTGAGCGCATGGTGCGGAACGGGCAGGAGTTCTGGGAGGTCGTCCTTGCCGACGACATGGACGAGCGGCAGGTCAGCCGCGAGGCGAGCATGGCGAAGATGCTCACGACATGGCAGGCCATGCAGGACGCGGCGGACAGCTACACGGGCCGCAAGCGCTCGGTGAGCGGACTGGTCGGCGGCGACGGCATGAAGATGCGCCAGTATACCTTTCGCGGCTGCGCCATGACCGGCGGCTACGTCAGCGAGGTCATCGCCGAGGCGCTTTCCATGGCGGAGTCCAACGCCTGTATGCGCCGCATCGTCGCGGCTCCCACGGCGGGCGCCTGCGGCGTG
>ENA-OPCN01000026-OPCN01000026.1-human-gut-metagenome-genome-assembly--contig:-NODE-26-length-120288-cov-5.249723_pt1 | contig 120288 bp, 103 predicted proteins | sample MGYA00241567_ERZ501485 | MGnify/ENA primary metagenome ERZ501485 (study PRJEB25962, sample SAMEA2042579) | human gut metagenome | biome: human gut; feature: human-associated habitat; material: faeces...
CATATTACCGCCAGGGACGCTGCCATTAGAATTGCCATTCATATTACCGCCAGGGACGCTGCCATTAGAATTGCCATTCATATTACCGCCAGGGGCGTTGCCATTAGAATTGCCATTCATATTACCACCACGGTCGCCACCTCCGAAACCGCCGCCAAAGCCGCCAGTATTGGTTGCGCCCATAGTGCCGCTTGTCTGTGTCCAGTTTGCAACGGAGTTACCATCGCAGTAAAGAGTATATTCAGTGCCAGTTGTAAGAGCAGATGCACATATCCATCCGTTTGAATAGCTTTCAGTTAATGTAAAGCTAAGTACTTCATTGCCACTTGCATCCTTAAGAGAATAGCTTCCGGTATTAAATGATAATGAACTGAAAACATAAGCATTTGCTGAATTCTCAGGTGTTTCGCAGACACCACCTAAAGCTACACATATTCCACCAGTTACAGTGACTGTTCCATCAACATCGATAGAACCGGATACCTGACCTGAAGAGCTGCCGCCCTTTACAAGAACCATGCCACCAGACTGTGTATAATTACCGTTAGAGTCAATACCATCAGTATCACCAGAAGCCGTTGTAACATCTACATATCCACCAGTAATATTAATAAGTGGAGTAGTAGAGCCATCACCAGTGCAGGCGTTAAGTCCGTCATCAGTAGCATATACATATACCTTTCCACCGCTTATATTAAGCATCATAGCTTCAAGACCTTCATAAGAAGTTATAACATTTATATATCCATCAGTTACATCAAGTTCCTTGTCAGCGTGAATACCATCATCGCCAGTAGATATTGTGATAGAACCGCCTGATACTGTGATTACGCCTTTTCCGTCTTCGCCAGTTTCAAGCACGCCTGAGTCTGAATTAGCGTGGATACCATCATCTGTTGAACTGATATTAATAGTTGCACCGGATATAGTTATTTCGCTGTCAGCCTTAATTCCCTTAGTAGAGTAAGACTTCTTGGTAGAATTGCCAGAGCTGTTATTCATATCACCCGGCTTATTGACGTTATTTCCGCCTCCAAAGCCGCCACCAAAACCTGAGTTATTATTGCTATCAGGACTATTCTGATTATTGTTCATATCTGGAGGAGTGCCCATACTGCCGTCATTCTGATTATTGTTCATATCTGGAGGAGTGCCCATGCTGCCGTTATTCTGATTATTATTCATATCCGGAGGAGTGCCCATATTACCATTGTTCTGGTTGTTAGTGTCTGCAGACAGAGTAATGCCTGAACTGTTGTCACTGGAAGTATTTATAGTGTAAGCAGCAGATACATCAGAAGTTGATGTGCCATCTGTTGTGTATGACATCATACTTGCGCTGGCAGATGACTTTGATGAGCCAGTGCTGTTTGAAGAACTGTTGCCTGAATTAGAAGAGCTTGTGTTTGTTGTTGAACTGTCTGTAACCTCTTCACTATATTCAGAATAAGTATCTGTATAAATGTTAAGATTGCCGTCACCAGATACATCAACTCCATAAGCAGCATCAATACCATCACACGCTGCGTATACATCTATATTGCCACCAGATATTGTGACAATTCCTTTCTGCTTGCCTTTGCTTGAAAGACTGCTGTTAGATGTCTTTATGCCATCACACTTTTTAGAGATAGCGATTATTTCGCCCGACTCAATATCAACAGCATCGTTACCCTTTATTGCATTATTAACAGCCGTAACTTTTATAGTTACATTTTTAATAGAAAGGTCATCCTTGCTCTGAATACCATTATTGTAGTTGCCAGTTACTGATAATGCGCCTTTTCCTACAAACTTAAGGTCGCAGGTTGCATATATGGCAGCATTGCCGGCATCATCGGATGCATCGTCACTGGCTTCTTCTCTTGCATCAACAACGCAGTTGTAAGTATTTTCTTCAGATTTAATCTTTACATTATCTGCATTTTTAATGTATATAGGTGAACCAGTTGAGCAGGTGATGGATGTGCCATTAAGTGTAATTGTTACTTCTGCATCATCGGCGGCATCAACAACAATCTGGCCTTCTGATAAAAGCCCCGAAACAGTATATTCACCAGCCTGTGTTATTGTATACACAGAACCGTTCTGTGTTACTGAAGTACCATCGCCCGATGTAATAGTAAATGCTCCTGTTATTTCTGTTTTATAATTATCTGCATCATCTGCGTGGGTTACATTTGTGTTCTCTGTTGTAATGCTTGAAGTGACTGTTGTACTGGTACTATTTCCAGTGCTGCTATTTGTATCTGCCTGTGAACCGCAGCCTGATGTCATAAGACACATCGCAAGTATAACTGCGGCAACGCACGATTTGTTTACCCTCTTTAAATTAATCATATTCATTCATCCTTTCTCTGGTTCTTTTGTTTAGTTGTTTTACTGATTATTTATAGTGTAGGGGGGAATGGTGAAGAAAATATGGTAAGAATGGGAGCATTTTGTGTCTTGGAAGAGTTGGAAAAAGTAAAATTTTGAAATACAGATATTTTTATTTTTGCAAATATGGTTTATTATAAAAATATAGATACGATTATATAAAAATGTAATGGTTAAAGTAAATATTGATGTTAGGAGATAAAATTATGGCTGGTTATGTATGTAAGATAGTAATAGAAGATTCACATCCACCAATATGGAGAAGAGTGATAATTCCAGATAAGGTTACTTTTTTTGATGTCCATAGAATAATACAGATATTATTTGGCTGGGAAGATATGCATTTGCATGAATTTACGCTGCCATCAGAAAATATTGTGATTAGTGATGATGAAGATGTCTATGGATGGCGTGAATGGTATGATGAAAAATCAGTTGCCATAGATGAATTTTTTAATAATTATAAGTGGATTCGCTATACATATGATTTTGGTGATGACTGGCGTCATAAGATAAATATAGAAAAATATGATGAAACATATAATGATCGTTATGTAAAACTTTTAAAAACTAAGGGAGATAATTTCGTAGAAGATTGTGGCGGAGTATGGTGTCAGTACGAGGAATTATATGATGAATTGGATGATGCAGATAATATTGAAAGTGGCATAGAAGAATACTATAGGAGTGAGTTCAATAAAGAAATTGTAGAGCGAAAACTAGGATGTATGAGTATTCCAGTGTATGAAAATGAAAAAAATAACATAAGAAAAGGCCACGAGGAAGGCAATAAATTTGAATGTGTCATAGACAATAATCTGAAGATGTTTAAAGAAGCATTAAAGAAGCTTGCGGGTATGAATCCAGAAGTGCGTAATAATATTGTTGCAGAAGTATTGGACGAATATAATGGCAATGCATCTGATATGACAAAGAAGTTAATGCAATTAAGAACATTTATTGATAACTCAGAAGAGAATTGTACATATAAAGATAATAACCTGTGTATAGCAAGAAATATGAGCAGCCAGAAAGAACTGCTTATGTCATTAGGAGAAAAGGAAGCGGCAGATTATTATAAATATTTAGGATTGCCACAGGATAAATTATTATCAAAGGAAGAAAAGATATCAGCAATAACAAATGAATTAATGAATCATCCAGAATATATTATGTACATATATAATGAAAAACAATATGATGAACTTGTACAGCTTAATAGTAAGCCGTTAGGATACATGTGTAATCTAGGGCAATATGAAGAGACAATAGTGAAAACTATAAGTCTGGGACTTGGAAGTTTTTCGGTTGAAGGGGACTATGTGAGGATAGGATTGGCTTCGGATATTGATAAATATATTGAAAATATTGATAAAAACGTAAAAAAGAAAGTATATAAAGAGATAAATAAACTTGATGACAGGGTTGGAAGTATTGTGCTGGTCTACGGAATGCTTGAACTTGAAAGCTTATATGATATATATAGAAGCAGGTATTACAAAAATCAGAATAAAGAAGATTTTTATCGTTATGTATACTGGCATGCAAGATATAACAACCTGATTAATACATTTTCTAACGGTGATGGAAAGAGATATGTTTCGTCGAAGTATGTAACCAGTCCAGAGAATATAGTAAAAAATATGGATAAATATGTAAAAGATATGCCATATATAATTTATACAAGAGAACAGATAGTAGATTATGCAGACGATATTGGCAATTGGAGTGAGTGGATAGATATTCTGTATGATAGTCTTGTTAATATATTTAATATACCTGAGTATGAGGCAAATGATATACTCATAGAAACTTTAAGTAAGGTGATTAGTGGATATACGATTGACCAGATATTTGATGAGTTATTTAAAGATTATATGGATAATGAAAATATAGAGGCATGTATACAGATATGGGAGACTATTACAGGTCTGATGTTAGAAATTCAGCTGCCGATGCTTAAAGGAAGAAACCGAATAGAATATGCAGATGAAAAAAATATATCAGCCTGGTCGTTAGATATGGTATCAGATAATAATTATCAGAAAATTGGTAATAAAGAATATAAACATATGTATGAATTTCCGGCTGATATACAATGTATGATGTACAGCATAGGTAATGAAAATGTAACAACTGATAGTGAAAAGAAGTTTATTAATTATGCAGATAAGCTTATGGAATATAAGAATAAAGAAAATATTTGTTCTGAGGAATATATATATGACTTGGCATTTAATTATCTGATGATTGAACAATATAAAGAGGCAGATGGTCTTATAAAGGAACTTGAGAAAATATCCAAATTAGGAAAAAAGATGGCAAAAGAACTGAGGAAACATAAGCAAATAATCCTGCAGATGCCAGGTGCGTTAAAAGATGAAAAGTGGAATAATTCATTTGAAGATGCAGAATTTGATGATATTATGTTTAACTCTTATCCTTTTGATTATGAAGATTTTGGTTATCAGCAGCCATATGTAAGAGAGTATCTTAAGATAGGAAGAAATGATCCGTGTCCTTGTGGGTCAGGGAAAAAATATAAGAAATGTTGTGGGAAAGATAAGTAATATATGTAATGATTTTGCCACAATATGTATTTAAGAGTATTTTAGATGCTTTTGGTGATGCATACGAGTACCTTAGACCATTATGCATCGAATGCCAGAAAATCTGTTGGAGAGTTCGATTCTGAACGTGATTTACAGGATTACCTTGGACACTATCAGGACTTACGTGATGAGTGGAAACGCAAGTGTCAGGAAAGCACGGATATTACAGACGATGTAGTATTTGAGATTGAACTGATCCGGCAGATAGAAATTAACATTGATTATATTCTCATGCTCGTAAAGAAGTACCATGATACCCATTGCGAAGACAAGGAAGTGTTGATAACCATCAATAAGGCGATCGATGCCAGTCCGGAGCTTCGTAGTAAGAAACAGCTCATTGAAACATTTATTGCAGGAATCAATGATGTGGATGATGTCATGAATGAATGGCATGAGTATGTGGTGGAACAGCGAGACCGTGACCTTAATGCGATTATCACGGAAGAAAAGCTGTCGATGGTAGCAGAACCAAAAACACCGTATAAAAGCAAAGATTATGAAATACAATAAAAAGCCTTGTAAAATCAACGTTTTTGAGACTTATGGAGGATTATAGAGATTATGATAAAAGTACTTTTCATCTGCCACGGCACTCCAGTTTTATGATAATGCATACATTTGCAGACTGGGGCAACACGAGGCAGAATACGGCGGAAAGCCTTGGAATTACTACGGTTTCGACTACTTAGGGATGTAATATGAATGACAAAAGTCACAATTGTTGGTAGGAAGAACTACTGAGATTGTGGCCATTTTGTTGCTTATAATCTGTTGCAATATAATCTGAAAGTGATATTATAAAATAACTCGACTGGGGAAAGGATAACGATTGATATCTAAAAAACCAAGCATCTATAAATTATTCAATGAGGACTGTAATGAGTTAATGAAACGAATGCCGTCTCAATCAGTAGATTTGATTTTAACAGATCCACCTTATAACATTTCACAGTATTCTACTGGAAACATTCCACGAGAAGGAAAAAGCACATTAAATAACGATATTGCCGACTGGGATAAAACTATAATAAATCCAGTTGAGTATGTACGTGAATTTAAGCGTATTATTAAACCAAGAGGTAATATAATTATTTTTGCAGGTTACAATCAAATTGGCGATTGGCATAAAACTTTTGATCCAGAATTTGATACATTTCAAATATTTGTATGGCATAAGACAAATCCAGCTCCGAAAGTGTACAAAACGGGGTTTTGTAATAGCTGTGAGTTTGTTATATTTCTATGGAATAAAGGTCATATTTGGAATTTCTCAACTCAAGATGAGATGCATAATTTTTTCGAATGTCCTATTTGTTCATATCCTGAGCGTCTTAAATCTCCATTTCATCCTGCTCAAAAACCCTTGAAATTAATTGATCATTTTATTGAAGTTGCTTCTAACCCAGGAGGTGTAATTTTTGATCCATTTATGGGTGTAGGTACTACTGGAGTTTCTGCGATAAAAAAAGGCAGAAGATTTGTAGGAAGCGAACTTAATTGTGAATATCTTGCAGCTGCAGACCATCGAATAGCATTGTATATTTAAATGTTGCTTATAACCCGTTGCCTCAAAACCACAAAAAAATATAGAATTATTTTGTCGAAAAAGGAGGGGAAGCCTTAAATGATAGCCAAGCAACTTGGAGAAAGAATTAAAGAATTACGCAAAAAAACAGGTCTGAGTCAAGAAAAATTTGCGCTAAAAATTGATATGGATAGAACCTATTTTGCGACTGTGGAATTAGGAAAGAGAAATATCTCTTTGCAAAATATTGAGAAAATTGCTAAAGGGCTTAATATTACAATTTCAGAATTATTTGATGGCATAGGAGAAGATTGCGATGACTAATACAGAAGATCAGATAAAGAATATTGTTTATGAGGAATTTTCCAAATTAATATTAAATATTGAAGGTGATTTTAAAACCAATTTTGTAAAGAAAAGATATAATTTTTTGCTAAATCAGCTTGATGAAAAGATTATTGCAAACATGGTATTTGTAAGTAGCTTTGAGTCTAAGAGTGGCTTCGCTATCGAGACATGTGCAAAAAGAGTAGCGCGATTAAAATTTGGAGATGAAAATGTACCAACAATCGTAAATCCTAGAAATGTCAAACATAATATTAACCCCGCTTCAATAAGTGGACAGATTATTGTGACGGATATTGATACTGATAATGGAGCACTTCGTGGAGCAATATCTGAGTTCAGAGCATCAAATGTTGCAACAGGAAAAGGTAGTACGCGTTCGGAAAGTGGAGTTACTCAGAATAGTATAAAATCATTATTGCCAATGGCACAGAGATACAAAGCTCCTGGTTATCACACAAAGCCGGTTGACCTAGCATTTTTTGATGGAAAAGATTGGGTGGTTTTGGAACTTAAAGCAGGAGGAGATTTGGATAGTTCCAATGCACCCGCTAATGTTGAAAAACTTCTTACTATCTACGCGGGATTAAATATTTCTAATTCAAAAGCTTATTTTGCTACTCTATATAATAAAAATGGTGAAGGAAATACATGGACTGGTGCTGTAAAAAAACATATGGCTTTTCCTGAGATGTTTTTAATTGGAAAGAAATTTTGGAACACAATTCTCCCGGATGGTATTACATATGAGCGATTTACAGAACTGTACAAAATGGCACTAGAGGAACTTGACCTTAATTTAAGAATAAATGAGATGATAAGAAGGACAGTAAGATAGTGTTCAGGGAAGATTTGAAGCAGTTTATCGAGTGCCAATTAAATGAGATGGCAAAGAATGTGGTAAAAAAATATGCAGGTAATATTACAAATAGAGCAAATAATCCTTTTAGTTTATTTGATGGTGATGAAGAAAAATATATGGCTGTAGGGAGAAGCTTCGATTCTCAACTAGGAAGGAGATTACAGAAGATTGCATTTTATTGTGCTCGATATCGATATGGATTTCTTAATGTTCCAAATATTGTTGTAATGAGAGAAAATGATGTAAGATTGGTTGTTGAAATTTTATCATACCCATTAGATAAAGGAATGACACAGCACTTATACTGGAGTGGTCATGTGGTAAATTATCCGAGTGTTTCATGTAAGCGTGCATATGTATATGAAATTAAAGTAGGTGGAAATTTGGATACAAAGAATAAAGGTGAAAATATGAATGAAGTTATTCGTCTTGAAAAAGTATTTTCTATGTTTGGAAATAATAAATCAAAGTTTGCTGCTTGTTATAATAATAGGGGTGAGGGCAATTCACCTGATGGAATCATTTTTGGTATGTTAGATGCAGAGCACAAAGCAATTGGACGACTTTTTTGGGAGAAAATATTACCATTAGATGAAATGATATATGATGAATTTATTGTTATGTATTCTGAAGCATTTGAGAATAATGTTAGAGTGAGAGATATAATTGCAAATGGATATTAATTGTGTACTTGCTAACTGTGATTGCTTAGAATATATAAAAGGAATACCAGATAAATCGATTGATTTGATACTTACGGATCCACCTTATAATATTGCTCAATATTCTACAGGAAATATTTCATTACCAGGAAGAACTGCGGTTAATAATGATTTGGGAGAGTGGGATTTAAAAGAAATTAATCCGTTTGATTTTGTGGATGAGTTTAAGCGTATCTTAAAACCAGATGGAAATGTTTTTATTTTTACTAGTTATAATTTAATAGGTAAATGGCATGAAGCTTTTGATCCGGAATTTGATACATTTCAATATTTTATATGGCACAAAACAAATCCTATGCCAAAGATATTTAAAAATGGATTCTTAAATAGTTGTGAGATGATAGTTTGTTTATGGAATAAAAAACATAAATGGAATTTTTTAAGTCAAAATGAGATGCATAATTATTTTGAATGTCCGATATGTATGGGAAAGGAGCGTTTGAAAGAACCTAAACATCCATCTCAAAAACCACTAAAATTGTTAAGACATTTAATAAAAATAGCTAGTAATGAAGGTGACCTGATTTTTGATCCTTTTATGGGGGTTGGTTCGACGGGCGTTGCTGCAAAGGAATTAAATAGAAATTATGTTGGATGTGAAATTGATCCTATTTTTTTCGAGGCGGCTAAGAGCAGAATAGAAATGACAGAAGTAGTAACAAAGGAGGATAAAGAGAATGTCTAATTATGGAAAAATAGGAGAGCGAGATTTAGACTTTATTGTTTTGTATATTTTGGATAGACATCCCAATATTAATACAAGTGAATTAAACAAGTACATCTGGTATTACACAGAACCAGATGGAGTTAATCTTGTACCATTAGTTGACAGGAACGATACGGCTATAGACCAGATTGTTAGAAATATTATTAGCCACAGAAATGATTCATCAAATAATATAATTAATAGAGGCTTAGTATCATATAGTAATGCAGGGTTGTTGAATATTACAACGTCAGGACAGGCAGTACTAGATAAATTTATTAAGCAGAAAGCATTGTAACGCATTAAGGAGCTCATCAATTATCTGAGGGGCTCCTTTTGTGCTTAATAATTTGTTATAACTAAGTGTTCAACATCTTTATTATTACGATTCATAAAACTAACCATATATTTTTTATCAAAGCTTGTTATATTAAAATGCTCATTATTGTACAAATTATATATGAAATCAGTATTTTTTATTATTAATAGAATTTTTGCAGGTGTTCTTTTTAGACATTCGCATAGCCGTATTTGTTCTTCGTGGCCAAACTCATTTTGAGCATATGTTGAGAAGTCAGAATCGTATGGAGGGTCTAAAAAAATAAAGTCATCTTCAGTCAAATTTAAGTTTTCAATAAATGTCTCAAAATCTTCACAATGAATATCTGTATTGGCTAATTTGGAAATCATTTCATTAGAGAAGAGATAGTTAATCTTTTTTTGGAAATCCTTTCTGTTGTATGAAATTCCACCATATGGAACATTAAACTCGCCTTTGGCGTTGTATCTAAACATAGAAGAGTAGCAAAATTCTCTTATAAAGAAAAATACAGCAGCTTGTCTACCTTTACTTAATTCAGATAAATGGTTTTGCAAATATCGAATGTACATATAATAGGCAGACTTCATTGATGCTTCAATATTATCAAGCCTATCTTTATCAGAAATTGCTCCGTTTTCTTTTTCTAATTTTGCTGAGCGAAATATTTTGTTTGTGAGATTTTTCTTCAATTCTTTGAGAAAAATACTGGTATATCCTTCCGCTAATGATGAAAAGAATTCGTTGTAATTATTAATATATTCATCTATAGATATCTTCGAAAGGTACAGGTCTAATATTTCTGTGGTATGTTCATCAACAAAATAACCGAGAGAATTAAATTCATTTGCTTCCAATTGCAAATACTTTATTAATTCTTTGTTTTTTTTCCTAACGCAAGTGTATAAATTGATTAGTTCTGTAGATTTGTCGTTTATACAACAGTGTTCAGTATGGGTATCAAAGAATACAGCTCCTCCACCGACAAAAGGTTCAATAAAGCGTCCGGAGTATATTGGGCTATATTTTCTAATAATAGGAAGCTCTTTTTCTTTGCCTCCAGGCCATTTAAGTATTGTTTTCATAAATATTATCCCTTCATAAAGAGTGCGATAATAGCATAACATAATTGTTGCTTAAAAACAACAACCATTTATTTTTTGTAGCTTTAAAAGGTAAATTTATTTTATAACCTGCCAATCTTCCAAATTCGTCTGTTTCCACATTTCTTATAAATTTAGGAAAGTTATCCACGTTGAATGATTACACTGATTCCTTATTTAAAAAATGTGCATAAATTTGTATTTTCCTCTTGGTAAGCCTCACCTTCTTTGCTAAAATCAAATCTTTGACACTTTTAAGGTTAAAAATCGCCGCAAATGCAGACAGTTACTACGTTTGCGGCGATTATGATTTTTTCGTGAAATACGTAATGTTTTACGTAATGCTTATAATCCTTTGGAACGTCTGATTATTCCAGCCATTGATTTAGGTGTTGTAAGTTCGTTATCGGTTCTGAATCCAGCATTATCATGTAATGCATCTGTTATTTCGGTTCTTGTATAGTTAGGTATATAGCCATATTCACCAACTTCCCTGACATTCATTTTGCGCAGGGTGTTTATGATTTCCTCACATGTAAAGCTGTTATCAAGCTGTTTTTCAAGTATCCTGTAAATCATAAGTGATATGAAGCATGTGAGAAAATGTGCTTTTATGCGGTCATCCCTATGAAGATACACAGGTCTTGCATCGAATTCTGATTTCATGATTCTGAAAGATTCTTCTATTTCCCATCTGTCATGGTTTATTCTGGCTATATCAGCAGGATCATCATCAAGGTTTGTACATACGGCATAAAAGCCATCATATTTTGCTTCTTCTTCAATAGCGTTTATATTTAACTCATAGGCAGCTTTTTCTGCAATTTCGCCATCCTTAGTGACAGGAGTTTTTTTGATAAATCTTTTTGCAACAGTTACAGAGCGTTTATCATACTGTGCCGGATGCTGCAGATATTTCTTTGCTCTTTCAATCTGGCGTTCACGTATAGTCTGCTGGTACAGCTTGTACTTGAGAGAGTATGTGACAATAAGTGTCTGGTCAAATGCTATATCTCTTTCTTCATCATAACCTTCAATAAGCATCTGTTTATAAAAAATCTTGTTTCTGTTTTCAGGCGTGTCTTCGATTTCAGAAATATCATAAGATTTCTTACTTCCCTCCAACTGCCAGCCTTTGCAGTCAAGACACCATTCTTTTAAGTTGCTTTTCAGCTTTTTGATGGACTGTGTTGTTATAAAGCTTCTTTCACCAAAATTATTGAAACGGCGGTTGGCATCGGATGACAATCCGGCATCTGTACAAACAACAAACTTTGAAAGTTCAAAATCACGCATAATCTGCTGTTCAAGAGGTTTTAAAGATAACTGTTCATTCTGATTGCCGGGATTAATACAGAAGGCAAGAGGAATACCTGATTTATCCATAAATAATCCCATCTGTACAATCGGATTAGGTCTGTGTTCCTTGCTTGGACCATACTGCTTCAGACCATCTTCGTGTTCAAGCTCAAAAAAGTAATTCGTACAGTCATAAAATAAAACACCGGTATTGCATTTAACAAGCTTTTTAGAACGCTTGTAAAGCTCAGCCTGTATAAAATCAGAATTATCAGCAAGAACAGAAAGGGCGCGATAAATATGGTGCAGGTCAAACTCAGGCTGTTCTAAAAGTTCCTTTGACTGTTCATAGCACGACAGTTTTGAAGAAGGAAAAAGAATCCTGCCATAAACAAGCCTTGAAAGGACAGCATTAAGGTCATAAGTGAAAGCATTATCCTTTTTGATCTTTTTGCAGATAGAAGGTAATCCAAGCTGATAGTAAATTCTTTGAAGAAAAAGGTAGCCGGTGTTAAATGACAACTGTTTGCCAGCAGGAATCAGTTCATTCGCGGAGAAACGCACAAAGTGTTCAACATCTTTGGCAGCCTTTTCAGCAGCATTTAACTCATTGACGTGTGAGCGTGCCCATGCTTCTGCATCATCAACACCATAAGTTTCTTTTATAAAAGTTTCAGTACCAAGTTTTTCTACAATTTCAGAAGTATTTTTACCATTTTTCTGAACGGATTTAATAACATAAAAAGATTTAGCATTCTTTGATGGACTAATCATTAACCTCATAAAAACAATACCTCCTAACCGTTAATACTATTATAACACAATACGACAATACGGTCTATGGGAAATTTAAAATTTACAAAAAAATAAGGCTATTACTGGTCTGAGAGGGTTTTGGGGTGTCAAACTTCCGAGGGGGAATGGTGAAGAAAATATGGTGATAATGAGAACATTTTGTGTCTTGGGGAGAGTTGGGAGATAATATATCGTCTGTTTTGAAAAAAGAAATCTTGACAGTTAAAGTAAAAGTTGTATAATAAAAACAACAGAACCCACCACGCCTCTGATTTTTTATGCGCAACCCGGTGGGATTTTTTTATTTATGGGGAGTCTTATGTATAAATATCCAAAACAAATATTAACAATATCCCAACAAGTACAATCATATATAGATGCAGGAATGGAGATTGGTAATCAATCAGATGTCGAAAAGGTATTAAAAACAGTTGGCTATTATCGCTTACGTGGATATTCATTCCACTTATATGATAATAATACGAAAAAATATGTTCCCGGAACTAAATTTGAAAACAGGTATTGGAAGTTCATATGCTATATTGGCAGATAATTACAAGTATAAATCGAATAAAGGAAATTTGGTGAAACCATCTAAGAAAAGGTTTGCTTCATGGCTACAGGGTGTTTCAGTATTGCGTAATATATGTGCTCATAATTCAAGAATATATAATTGAACAATACATACTGCACCTGAAATTTTATATATAGATAAGGTTACACCACCGCCTGTACATAATGGTTTATATCAAATCTTATTAGCGATGAAGTATCTCCGTTCGTCTGATAAGGAGTGGACAGTATTCGTGGATGCTTTGGATAAGCTCATTCAGAATAATATTGGGGTAATCAGTCTTACAGTAATGAATCTTCCAACTGATTGGAAAGCACATTTAAGTGTATAAATTTGGTAGAAATGCAAAAAATAGTAAAGCAGACCTAATAAAGCATTTTATGCTCAAACCAGTTATGCTTTCGGCGGAGTGTTACGATAAGCACTTCGCCATTTTTATGTGTGCCTTATGAGGGCAGGTTTCTTATGGGTAAATGTCCATAATTCGCCTCAGTAGTGGAAAGAGAATGCAATTGATAAATACGATGAAATAGAAGATGTTTAAGTGATTGATTTCATTGATACATTTCCAAGCATTTAACAAAATAAGGAGAAGAAAAACAATGATAAAAATATTATTTATCTGCCACGGCAACATCTGCCGCAGCACCATGGCAGAAAGCGTTATGACATATTTAGTTAAACAGGCAGGGCTGGAGGATGATTTTTATATTAATTCAGCAGCAACCAGCCGAGAGGAGATAGGTAATCCGCCACATCATGGAACTGTGGCGAAGCTAAGGGCAGAAGGCATCCCGGTTATTCCACACAGGGCAGTGCAGATGACACTGAATGATTATGAGGAATATGATTACCTTATAGGAATGGATACAGAAAATATCCGTAATATGCAGCGTATATCAGGTGGCGACCCTGATGAAAAAATATATAAGCTGCTCACATTTACAGGCTCTGGCATGGATGTTGCAGACCCTTGGTATACAGGAGATTTCGAGGCAACCTACAGAGATGTAAAAGCAGGATGCGAAGGACTGTTAAGTGTGCTTAGAGAAGAACTTGCGTAAGATAATATATAACAATTTTAAATATTGTACATTTCGCATAAAACATATTTTGCATGATATAATGAGCACAAAAGAAAAGGAAGCGGCTGCGAAGCAGGACTAAAGAGCGCAAGAGCGCGGGTTCGTGAGTGTAGGGTAGACAAAGAGTAAATAAATTATGATATATTGAAATATATCTAAGGAATAAACAAAAACAACTTATTTTTCAGCATTTTTTAAGTGACTCAATTATAGTTGTAGAAGTTAAGTCGTAAATAAAAAAGATATATTTCATGCATTATGTGTAATTTAGGTGTTAAATAATTATCTATAAATAAGCATATGAAGAAAAATGCACAAAAATAAGTTGTTTTCGTTTGTGCTTGAGATACATTTCAATAGATTACGCAAAATATGTTTTTCTAAAGCGGATATAATTGTACAATATTTTAAATTTACTCATTTATAACAATTACATCAATTATCAACCAATAAAGTAATCAGCAGCAGGCATTTAGCAGCGAAAATTTTCAATTTAACATCTATTACATAATCAAATACAATCAAACAGAATATTTTCCCATTCCCTGCATAAACTGTACAAACAGATATGCAGGGGTTTTTATTTTTGAAAACTTATATTGAAGAAAGGGTTATTGATATTGCCAATTACATAATAGATAACAATGCAACCGTAAGAAAGGCTGCAAAGCAGTTTGGAGTCAGCAAGAGCACAGCGCATAAAGATGTTACCACAAGACTTTTAGAGATTAATCCAAAACTTGCGGCGAGAGTGCGGAAAATACTTGATATTAACAAGCAGGAGCGTCATATACGTGGAGGTATGGCGACTAAGGAAAAATACGCACATCATTTACAATAGCGATATATCACAACAAATCATCAGCAAAATATATATGCATTTAAGTATATTTTAATAATGTTCTGCCAACTATATAAATTAAAGGCATCAATAGTCAGAGTTATATTTTTAAATGTGTTTAATACATTTATTAATTGGTATCAGGTTGAGCCGGATGGACACTTGTCCAGTAATTGACAGGAGGAATACTACTTATGCAATATAATTCAGAAAACAATAGCAGCAGTTCGCAGCATAATTCACACAACACTACTGACAATAATTATAACGAAAATGTCTCTTCTAAGTACACGTCATCCAATTTTGCGGGAGGTGTGCCTATGAATGAGCCGATGGCAGAAAGATACTGTTCGCCAGCATCGGATGCTTATAGTGAGGGGATAGTTGCGGGCTGTCTTGACAATCCGTGTATCCCTAAGGAGGGGGTTACAGCCCACAGACTTATGGAGCATAGAAAGCTGGAGATAAGAAAAGTTATAGGAAGGGAAATTCTTGACTCAAGAGGCAATCCTACTGTGGAGGCACAGGTGCTGCTTGCTGATGGAACAGTTGGACACGGAATGGTGCCAAGTGGAGCATCAACAGGCGCATTTGAAGCGGTTGAGTTAAGAGATATGAACCAGAAAAGGTATCTTGGCAGGGGCACGCTTAAGGCAGTCAACCATATAAATGTTGAACTTAATAATACAGTTCTTGCGATGGATGCCTCTGATACCTTTGGGATTGATAATGCGATGATAAAAGAGGATGGAACAAAGGATAAGTCAAGGCTTGGTGCCAATTCTATTCTTGCTGTGTCAATAGCATGTGCAAGGGCAGCGGCGGCATCACTTCATATGCCTCTGTACAAGTTTATAGGCGGAAATGCGGCAACAACTCTTCCAGTTCCTATGATGAATATCATCAATGGTGGAAGACATGCGGTTGGAAGTGACTTTCAGGAATATATGATAGTTCCGGCAGGTGCAAAATGTTTTCGTGAAGCACTCCGTATGGGAACAGAGGTGTTTCATTCGTTAAAGGATATATTATCAAGGAAAGGATATGCGGTTACTGTAGGTGATGAGGGTGGCTTTGCGCCAGATGTGGCTGATGCATTTGAAGTATTTGAGCTTCTTATGGAGGCAGTCAGGGCGGCAGGTTATGAACCGGGCAAGGATATATACTTTGCGATGGATGCCGCAGCTTCAGAGCTTTACAATGCAGAAAGCGGATTATATGAGTTTCCAAGAGAGTATCAGGCATCACATAACAGAAGCTTATGTTCGTGCAGGAATTCATCTGATAATGGTACAGAAAATGTAGATAAACCGGATAAGATAGTTTCTCCTGATTTGCCGGACACAGTCAATCCAACTGGCGATATTAAGCGTAATAGCAGGGAACTTGTCGATTATTACTCTAAAATTGTCGACAAATATCCTCTGATATCAGTAGAAGACCCACTTAACGAGGAAGATTGGGAAGGATGGAAGTATATCACAGACAAACTTGGCAGCCGTATACAGCTTGTTGGTGATGACTTGTTTGTGACGAATACAGAAAGACTTAAGAAGGGTATAGAGTCAGGCTGTGCCAATTCTATTCTTATAAAGTTTAATCAGATAGGAACTCTTACGGAAACGATTGAAGCAGTTAAGATGGCACATCGTGCCGGTTACACAGCCATATCAAGCCATCGTTCCGGAGAAACAGAGGATACAACAATAGCAGATATGGCGGTCGCCCTTAATATGGGGCAGATAAAGACAGGCGCACCATCAAGAGGAGAGCGTGTTGCGAAGTATAACAGGCTGTTACGAATAGAAGATGAGCTAGGAGCAGCAGCAGTATTTCCGGGGATAAGTGCGTTTGTGGGAATTAAGAATAGTTAAAAATCTGCTTATATGCCAGAAGGTGTTTCAATGATAATGCGTTAAGCTTTATCATTGAAACACCTTCTGGCATATAAGTGTGTGTTAGTTATTTTTATTATCCGAAGCTATATTTTAAAAATCATTACTAAACTCATACCTTTATAACTACAAATGAGCAGGTACAGAAAAATGCACAAAAATAATTTGTTTGTACTTAAGATACGTTTCAATAGATTATAAAAAATCTGATTTTCTAACGAGGACATACTTGTTCAATATTCTAAATTACACAAACAAAACGTCATTAAGCCCCAATATTTATAGTATATAAACAAAATACTATTCTCACGACAATCTTAAATTACAAAAGCGAAACAATATTAAGTCCGCTGGTTTTAGAAAGGTCAACATATTCATCCACACACTGCACTATAGGCTGGTGGAGTGCGTTGTCATTGATAAGAACAACTTTTCCTGTGCGGCCATCGGATAACTTGACATTAGTTCCAATGTAAGAAGCTACTACATTTTTAAGAAATGGAACGACATATACAGGGTCAAACTTAGTGAAAGCATCCTGATACATCATCTTAACAACTTCAAACGGGCATATAGATGCACGGTATATGCGTGCGGCAGTCATGGCATCATAAACATCTGCAATAGCAATAATCTTTGCAATAACAGGAATGTCGTTACTTTTGAGCCCAAAAGGATAACCGCTTCCATCACATTTTTCATGGTGCAAAAGAACTGCTTCCTTAACAGGAAGTGGAAGGGCTTTATCCTTAATCTGCTCATACCCGAGATTAACGTGATGTTTCATAATCTCATATTCATTATCAGTGAGCGCACCGGGCTTATTAAGAATCTTATCAGGTACAAGAAGCTTACCTATATCGTGAAGAAGTCCAGCAAGAGTAAGAATTTTAATATCTTCCTCACTAAAGTTAAGCCATTTACCAATGATAGAAGCTATGAGGGCGACATTGACTGAGTGGACATATGTAATGTCATCTTTATTTCGCATAGCATGAAGCATATCAAACATCTGTAAAGAGTTGCGGGCTTCGGAAAATATGTTCATAGTATCCGATACCATTGAGTCAGTATCTATAGACTCATCCGATGTCAGAAATGAATTAAGGTTATCTTTTACAGAGTCAACATTATGGTTGTATTCTGATTCAAAATGTTTGTATTCCTCAGAATTGCGCACCTTTTCATAATAATTGGTATTTTCCTTATCAGCATTGATTGAAGCCGCATTTCTTTCTGCCTGCGAAGCGGAATCTTCTTCTTCATTATAAATGTTTATTTCAAGCACATGCAGACTTGATATCTTTGCAATAAGTGACGGTGTAAGTACAGTATCTTTAGGTGCAAGCATAGAGCCATCGCTTAGTATAATGTCTCGCGAAAGCTTCATTCCAGCCTGCGCATCAAATATAAATATAGTAATGTCGTTCATAAAAACCTCCTGTTTTAGATACATACGATAAAAAAGAAAATGCCCACCTGCTGTAAAAAGTAAATGGTTTTAAAACATTTTTATCTTTATGCCCTGTCAGTATCACGTTAAATTAAATATAAAATAATTATAAAATTAATAATGTAAAAAGTCAATTCTACTTGACGTAGAAGAATATATTGTGTAATATCTGTGGTAGATTACGGATGGTGTGATTATCTGACGGATTATCAGCTATATGGTATGTCAGATATCAAGGCGGTTAAGTGACATTTGAGGTATATTAATGTACGCAGATGAGTCTGGCTGTCAAAGGTTTTGCCAGCGTAGTCATAAATGAATATATGATTATATCCCTTATTTAGAGCGGTGGAGATACATAGGATCTGAGAAGCCCGGCAACCCCTTATAAGTGATGTGTGGATATGAATTCATGTTTATATCCGTATCACATTTATATATGAGAAAGGAAGGTGCCAACCTGAGCGAGATTATTCGAACAATGAGAGGATTTCGAAGCAGATTTCGGGTCCCTTCAAGGGACCTTTTTCTATGCATAGATATATATAAATGTATGTAAAAAACGGACATACAATTTAAATTATAATTATGCATCCATACGGAATTAGGATATAAGCATGTCGTATTATGCTTTGTGGTGTGTTATATCAGGCATAATCGGAGATACTTAGTAACATGGAAGTTTATTTTAAGAGAAGGAGAATGACTAACACAATGGAAAAAAGATTATTTACTTCAGAGTCAGTAACAGAAGGACATCCAGATAAAATCTGCGACCAGATATCAGATGCAGTACTTGATGCACTTTATGCGCAGGACCCATATTCAAGAGTTGCATGCGAAACACTTACAAATACAGGTTTCGTTATGGTAATGGGTGAGATTACAACAAAGGCAAATGTTGATATTCCACAGATTGTACGTGATACAGTTGTTGAGATAGGTTATGACAGTTCAGAAAAGGGATTTGATGGTAACACTTGTGCTGTTATGGTTGCACTTGATAAGCAGTCTGCAGATATAGCTATGGGTGTTGATAAGGCACTTGAAGCTAAGGAAGGCATTGATAAAGAAGATGACGACCTTGGTGCTGGAGATCAGGGTATGATGTTTGGTTATGCTACTAATGAAACAGAAGAATATATGCCATACTCAGCAGCGCTTGCACAGAAGCTTTCTAAGCAGCTCACAAAGGTTCGTAAGGACGGCACATTAAGCTACTTAAGACCAGATGGAAAGACTCAGGTAACAGTTGAATATGATGAAAACAATAAGCCAATCCGTCTTGATGCAATCGTTGTATCATCACAGCATGCACCAGAAGTATCACAGGAACAGATTCACGAAGATATCAAGAAGTATGTTATTGATGCAATTGTTGACCCAGCTATGGTAGATGCTGATACTAAGATATTTATCAATCCAACGGGACGTTTCGTTATAGGTGGACCTAACGGAGATTCAGGTCTTACAGGCAGAAAGATTATCGTAGATACTTATGGTGGAGCTGCAAGACATGGTGGTGGAGCTTTCTCTGGTAAGGACTGCACAAAGGTTGATCGTTCAGCAGCATATGCAGCACGTTATGTAGCTAAGAACTTAGTTGCAGCAGGTATTGCTGACAGATGCGAAATCCAGCTCTCATATGCAATCGGTGTTGCACATCCAACATCTATCTGCGTTGACACATTTGGCACAGGTAAGTTAAGCGATGAGAAGATTGTAGAAATCATCAGAGAGAACTTTGATTTAAGACCAAATGGAATTATTAAGATGCTCGACTTAAGAAGACCTATCTACAAGCAGACAGCAAGCTATGGTCACTTTGGACGTACAGATATTAACCTTCCTTGGGAGAAGTTAGATAAGGTTGATGCACTTAAGAAGTATCTTTAAAATATAGGGGCGTTTAGTATACATTCATAATTATAATGTTGGCGAACGGACGACTTAATAAAGCTACACGTAGCTGGTATACATCAACGATGTCAGCTACGTGTAGCTTTATTATGTCTGTCTGTGCTGCTTCTTATACTTTCCTTTAGTTCTCAGCAACGATTTGACAAGGAGGTCAAATCGTCCGTTAGTCACTTATCAATGCCATCCCTAAATACCAATATTTATAAAAAAATTATATTTTTTCTCATTAAGTACTTTTAAAATTCCTTATTTATGTATATAATGTTGATTAGCTATGAAAAGTATTTTTTATTGCTAATATATTAATGAGATACATTTGTTTGCATATGTTTATATAATGATACCAGGGGCAAAAGGCCTAAATCCACATGAGCCTGCTTATAGGTGGGTGAATGACCTTGTGACCCGACCCAATATGAGCATAAAAGTGAGATGATAGTCCCACGATATGCGAATATTGGGGGATTGTGGGAGTGCGCAGCACGGAACAATCCGTAGGTATTATAGTGGAATTATAATTAAGACAATATTAATATGCAGATTAGACATAATTGACGATAACAGAGATAGAAAGTTGAAGATTTAGGAGGAGAAAAGATGTTATCAACTGATATTGGAATCGATTTGGGTACTGCAAGTATTCTTGTATATATAAAGGGTAAGGGCGTTGTTTTAAAGGAACCTTCAGTTGTCGCATTTGACAGAGATACTAATAAGATTAAGGCTATCGGCGAGGAAGCCCGTCTGATGCTTGGTAGAACACCTGGTAATATCGTGGCGGTAAGACCACTTCGTCAGGGCGTTATTTCAGATTATACAGTTACAGAGAAGATGCTTAAGTACTTCATCCAGAAGGCTATCGGAAGAAGAATGCTTAAGAAGCCTAGAATAAGTGTATGTGTGCCTTCTGGTGTTACAGAAGTAGAGAAGAAGGCAGTTGAGGATGCAACTCTTCAGGCAGGTGCAAGAGAGGTTGCTATTATTGAGGAACCTATAGCAGCAGCTATCGGTGCAGGTATTGATATATCAAGACCTTGCGGTAATATGATAGTTGATATTGGTGGTGGTACTACAGATATCGCTGTTATTTCACTTGGAGGTACAGTTGTAAGTACTTCTATCAAGATTGCAGGTGATGACTTTGATGAAGCACTTGTAAGATATATGAGAAAGAAGCATAATCTTCTTATCGGTGAAAGAACAGCAGAAGATATTAAGATAAAGATTGGTTCAGCTTATCCACGTCCAGAGGTTGTCAAGATGAATGTAAGAGGACGTAACCTTGTTACAGGTCTTCCAAAGACAGTTGAGGTAACTTCAGAAGAGACAGAGGAAGCTTTAAAGGAAGCTACATCACAGATAGTTGAGGCAGTTCACAGTGTGTTAGAGAAGACACCACCAGAACTTGCATCAGATATCGCAGACAGAGGTATCGTTCTTACAGGTGGCGGAAGTCTCCTTTCAGGATTAGAAGAACTTATAGAATCAAAGACAGGAATTAACACTATGACAGCAGAAGATCCTATGACAGCAGTTGCCATAGGAACAGGTAAGTTCATAGAATTCCTTGCAGGTTACAGAGAAGATTAGGAAAAGAGGTCAGGTATGGTAAGAGGTTTATATACTGCTTACACAGGATTAGTGAATCAGCAGAGAAGACTTGATATAGTGTCGAATAATCTTGCAAATGCAACAACAACCGGATATAAGAAGGAAGGTGTTACAACACAGAGCTTTGATTCTGTATACGGAATTAAGATTAATGATGCTACAGTTGGCTATATGAATCAGAGTATAGGCAGCATGAGTCTTGGTGCAAAGATAGGAGAAACATACAGAAGCTGGGATCAGGGTTCCCTTAGAAACACAGACAGCGATTACGATTTCGCACTTTCAGGACAGGGATTTTTCTCTATCTCATTTACTAATAAAGCAGGTGAAACATCAACACTTTATACCAGGGATGGATCTTTCCAGATGAATCAGGAGGGTTATCTGGTTACCAAGGATGGTGATTATGTATTGGGTGAAGGCGGCAACCCTATACAACTTCCTACAGATGTATCGCAGCTTACAGTCGATTCGACAGGAGGTATATATGCGGATGGACAGTATGTAGATACATTTGGAATTGTTGATTTTGAAGATTATAACTACATAGAGGCTTATGGTGAGAATCTCTATAGGGCAGTTGACGGAGCAGTTACAACTGATTCCACAGCAGCAGTTAATCAGGGATATATTGAGGCATCTAATATTAATGTTGTGACAGAAATGGTCGATATGATTAATATATCCAGAGAGTATGAAAGTAATCAGAAGATTGTCAACGCCATAGATGAGATGTTAGGAAAGATGGTCGGCATATCTGAGTTGTAGATCCTGTTTATAATGGACAGCTTTATAATGCAGATTAATTCATAAATATCAGCCTTGGTAAGCTCACATTTATGTGTAGCTGCAACAGGCTGTGTGTGGCGGAAGTGAATTGTGCCACGTATTTAAGTAGTTGTTGTGTTTTAGGTGAATTCCGGAAGGAAGAGATGAAGTTAAATTAAGCTTAAGACGTCATATATTAAAATGTTTATATATCGTACAAAATATATATAAAGTATAATTGCTTTGTATGATAATCAGGAGGAATAAGCACTATGATGAGATCATTATGGACTGCTGCATCGGGTATGATGGCGCAGCAGACAAGTGTAGATACAATATCGAATAACCTTGCTAATGTTAATACAGTAGGTTATAAGTCAGAATCAACAGAATTCAAGTCATTGTTATATCAGAATCTTCAGGCGAAGACAACATCAGCCAATGGAGAAAATAAGCCAGTATCTGCACAGGTTGGACTTGGTTCAAGAGTAGTATCGGTTACATCTCATTATACACAGGGCGCTATGAATGCGAGTGAAAGTTCAACAGACTTTGCTATTAATGGTGATGGCTTCTTTGCAGTACAGAATGAGAACGGAGATACAGTATACACACGTAATGGTAACTTTTATTTCTCAACAGCAACAGAAGGTATGATGTTATGTACGGCAGATGGCTATCCTGTATTAAGTACAGATGGACAGCCAATAGTACTTACAGATGATTATAATGCATCAAAGGTAAAGGTTGATAAGGAAGGTAATATCCAGTATCCGGGTGATGATGGTAATCTTGAGAATATCGGAATTAAGATAGGACTTTTCCAGTTCACTAACCCATCAGGTCTTGAGAAGCTTGGAGGCACTTATCTTGCAGAAACAGATGCATCTGGTATTCCACTTAATGAGGAAACAGATGATGTTGGCAAGAAGAGTGAGTTAAGACAGAATTATCTTGAGGCATCTAATGTTGAAGTTGCAACAGAGATGGTTAACCTTATAACAGCACAGAGAGCATACGAACTCTGCTCTAAGGCTATAACAACAACTGATACTATGATGGAGCAGGCAAACGCACTTAAGAGGTAATTAAGCCTATGCATTTGCAGGAATGGAGATTATTATGGATTATATGACAGGTATTAATACAAGTTATGCGGATACATATGATAAAACTTCATCAGACCTTACTGATAAGATAACAGGCACAGACTTTTCAAAGGCATCAGATGATGAGCTTATGAGTGTGTGCAAGGACTTTGAAAGTTACTTTGTAGAGCAGATGCTTAAGTCCATGGAAAAGATGGCTAAGATAGATTCAGACGATGATGACAGCAGCACATCACTGTTTAACAGTATGGCTTCTATAGGAGGAGATTCAGATTCTGCCATGAGCACACTTGGAAGCTACTTCGGTGATGAAATGATTAAGAATTATGCCCAGTTATTTACAGAAACTAACAATGGAAAGGGACTTGGCATAGCACAGACACTTTATGAGCAGATGAAACGTAACTATTCAGTGGACGAGGCATAGCTTATATAAAAAGTTATAAAGAGAGGAAAAGCAGATTGGATTACGAGTCTGTTAAGTATGTAGAAGGTTTTGTAGAGAATATTATCTTTCGTAATGAGGATAATGGCTACACAGTTTTTGAAATAAAATACAAAGGTGAAGATGTTACCTGTGTTGGCACTTTAAGCAGTGTTGACACAGGTGAATTTATAGCTGCGGATGGAGATTTTGTAAAACATCCATCATACTATACAATGCAGTTTAAGATAACTTCTTATGAGTTCAAAACGCCTACGGATGCGGAGTCTGTAAAGCGTTATCTGAGTTCTGGTGCAATCAAGGGTATAGGCGCAAAGATGGCTGAACGAATAGTTAAAGAATTCGGTGAGCAGACATTTGAGGTGCTTGACAAAGAACCAGAACGTCTGGCAGGCATTAAAGGAATAAGTTATAACAAGGCGATGGATATAGCGCAGCAGTATGCTGGTAAGAGAGATACCAGAAAGGCTGTTATGTATCTTCAGGATTATGGCATCCAGATGAATCTTGCTAACAAAATATTCAAAAAATACGGCAACAGCATATACACGATTATCACAGATAATCCATACAGGCTTGCAGATGATATTGAGGGTATAGGCTTTAAAAAAGCAGATGCTATTGCAACGAAGGTCGGAATTAAAGGTAATTCGGACTTCAGAATAAAAAGCGGTATGTTGTATTGTCTTAATCAGGCGACATTACAGGGGCATACATACCTGCCATATGATATGTTAAAGACTCAGGCAGAGCAGCTTTTAGATGTTAAGATAGAAGATTATGAACATTTTATAAGTGACCTTGCCATAGATAAGAAGATTGTTATCAAGAAAAATGTGGCAGAGGATAATTCTGATACCACAGATGAGGATGAGCATAACCAGTGGAATGTATATTCGGCGATGTATTACCGTATGGAGCAGAATGTAGCGAAAAATCTGCTTGAACTTAATATACAGTGTGATGAGAATGTTGAAAATGTATATGAAAGAATTGCTGACATTGAAAAAACAGAAAATATAGAGCTTGACGATATACAAAAGCAGGCGGTTGTTGATGCTGCACTTAATGGACTTGTGATTATCACAGGTGGTCCCGGTACAGGAAAGACGACTACTATTAATGCCATAATCAAGTATTTTGAGATGGAAAGACTTGATATAAGGCTTGCTGCACCGACGGGAAGGGCGGCTAAGCGTATGACAGAAACCTGTGGTGTGGAGGCACAGACACTTCACAGACTTCTTGAGATAGCAGGTGGTGGGCTTGCAGAGCTTGATGGTGAAAAACGAAGTGCATCAGCGGGGCTTGGTATGCATTTTAACAGGGATCAGGAAAATCCTCTTGAGGCGGATGTCATCATAGTCGATGAGATGTCAATGGTTGATATTAATATTATGAATGCGCTTCTTAAGGCGGTTCCTGTAGGAACAAGACTTATACTTGTCGGGGATGTTGACCAGCTTCCAAGTGTCGGTCCCGGAAATGTGTTAAAGGACATTATATATTCTGAGTGCTTTAATGTCGTAAAGCTCGAAAAAATATTCAGACAGGCGGCAGAAAGTGAAATAATAACCAATGCGCACAGGATAAATAAAGGAGAACAGGTTACACTTAATAAGTACAGCAAGGACTTTCTTTTTATACACAGACATGGTGCTGAGGCGATAATAGCTGCATTAAAGACTGTTGTGAAAGAGAAGCTTCCTAAGTATGTGGATGCGGACGTAAGTGAAATCCAGGTGCTTACGCCATCAAGAAAGTCGGCGGTCGGGGTAGAGAGGCTTAACACAGTCCTTCAGGAATATCTTAATCCAGCAAGTGCGGCAAAGATGGAGAAAAAGCATGGCGATACGCTTTTCAGGGAAGGCGATAAGGTTATGCAGATAAAAAACGATTATCAGCTTGACTGGATGAAAAGAAATAATAACGGAATTGTTATTGAACAGGGCAGTGGAGTATTTAACGGTGATACGGGAATAGTTAAGGAGATAGTTCCATTTAACAAAAGTATGACTGTCAGGTTTGAAGATGGAAGATATGTGGAGTACAGCTTTGATAATCTTGACGAGCTTGAACTTGCGTATGCGATAACTGTGCACAAGGCGCAGGGAAGTGAATATCCGGCAGTTATTATTCCTATGTATACAGGACCAAGGATGCTTATGAACCGCAATATTCTGTATACAGCCATCACAAGAGCCAGAAAGTGCGTGTGTATGATAGGCGAGGAGGATATATTTATGCAGATGGCAGCCAATGAGTCAGATGCCAGAAGATATACCTCACTTGATATGCGTATACGTGAGCTGGCACAGGGGATGGAGTTTTAATAATTAATAGCATATTAGCAATGAGTATAACTTAATGGGGGATTAATGAAAAATAAAGGGGATATATTTAGTATTAAGGGAGATAGTGCATCGTATAAAGGTGCAGAAAATGTAATAAAAAATATAATAAACGGCATAGAGGATGCTGTATTTCCACCTGCATGTCCGATTTGTTCAAAACCGAGAGTGATAAGAGGTGGAAAAAGACTGGATATATGTCCTTGGTGTTATGATAACATAAAGTATGTTAAGGAACCAACCTGTATAAAGTGCGGTAAGGCACTGGAGGATAATGACAGAGATTACTGCACTGACTGCACGAAAACAAGGCATTTATACGACCAGGCAATAAGCCTGTATGAGTATTCAGATGGCATAAAGCAGTCCATATACAGATTTAAGTACCGCAATAAAAGGGAGTATGCAGATGTGTATGCTGCTGAGATTGCAAGGGAATGTGGCATAGTTATAAATATGTGGGAACCGGATGTTATTATTCCTGTTCCGATACACAAGGAAAGGTACAGGCAGAGAGGGTATAATCAGGCAGGGCTTATTGCATGCAGCCTTTCAAAGAAACTTCATATACCAGTCGATGAGAATTATATTATCCGTGTTAAGAAAACAACCCCTATGAAGGAACTTAATAACATAGAAAGAGTTAAAAATCTTCAAAATGCTTTTCAAATATATTATAATGGTATAAGATATAATAAAGTATTGATTGTTGACGACATATATACAACGGGAGCGACTATAGATGCATGTGCAAAGTGTCTTAAAGAGTATGGTACAGACAATGTATATGCAATAACATTGTGTATAGGTAATGGTTTCTAGGGCTTACTGATTTTTGGATGTTGCAGACAGCGGGTTGTAGAATTAATGACAGCGGCTTTTATATAGGGTTATACATTTGTGGGAATTGATATTGTATACATATATGAATATAGACAGAAGAAGTGACAATATGCTGGATTGGAGGATATTATGGAAGTAAGAAACTGTAAAATGTGTGGAAGGTTATTTAATTTTGTAGGTGGATCAGGACCTTATCGTAATTTATGCCCTAATTGTGTGGAAAGAATGGAGGACAAGTTTCAGGATGTTAAGGAATATATAGATGAGCATCCGGCAGCAACTATCAACGAAGTATCAGAGGAATGTGATGTAAGTGCAAGGCAGATAGAACAGTGGATAAGACAGGAAAGACTTATGATAACTGAGGGTTCGTCTATCGGAATTACATGTGAGAGATGTGGAGTATCAATAAAATCAGGAAGATTTTGCGAAAGATGTAAGAATAAGATGGCTAATAACTTAGGCTCTATGTATGGGGAGTCTAATGCTGCCGTAGAGAATATGGAAAAGAGAGCAAGAGCAGAAGCTAAGATGAGATATTTCGACTCATAATAGTGTGCATAAAACGAGTTGCATCAGAAAAAGATAACGAAAAGCTGAGTGTTTTTGGCTTTAAGATTATAGGTAGAATGCCCGGAGGCTTAAGAAAGTGGAAGTGTTCTTAGGCCTGCAAGGCGGGGCTAAAAGTCCAATGCCTGATTATGCAAGCATAAACGGCTTTTCTGATATTTTGCTCCATTACATCATAATAATAAAATCAGGTTTTTATATGAATTAAAATCAGTTGATAACTGATTAACAGTAGTAAATTTTAAACAATCTTAAATAATCCCCAATATATATGAATAAGTAACAGAATAAGTGGAAAACATATTAACATCACAAGCAATGAGTGCATAAGTGTAGTGAGCAGCTTGGTTATTATATTGTGCATTATATGTGCAGAATGGAGGTTAATATGGATAAGCGTAAAAAGAATACGGTAAAGATTGTGTCTACAGTTATTTCGCTGGGAATAATTGCAGCGCTTATTATTGGCGTTGTTTCAGTCATAAAAAGTGTCAATGCCAACAGAGGGGGCAATAATAACATAGTCAATCTGAATGAAACCGAAGAGAATGTTGCGATAAAAACAGAAGATGTAACCGATGAGATAGATGAGCTGGGAACAGAAGAAATACTACAGGAGGCCAATGCAAGAGGCAGAATGGCAGAGGACAGCGATATATCTGCAACTGAAAGCACAACAGTTGCAGCTAAGGCTGATAAGGAAAATGTGACAGAAGAACCTACAGTTCCACCAACAATGTCATCAGAGGAGGTTATGGCGGAGGCTATGAAGAGCTTTTCTTTTGATGAGAGCAATAAGCTTGCATGGCCGGTATTAGGACATATTACTCTTGATTACAGTATGGATGAAACTGTGCTTTTTAAGAGCCTTGGTGTATACAAATGCAGTCCTGGAATTATTATAAGCTCAGAAGTAGGAACTAATGTAGGAGCTGCGGCTTCTGGAATAGTCACAGACGTTGCAGAACTTTCAGAGACTGGCACAACAGTGACAGTTTCAATCGGTAATGGATATGAAACAACAACAGGTCTTATAGAAAATGTTAATCTAAGAAAAGGTGATAAAGTTGTTGCAGGCCAGCTTATAGGTACCGTGGCAAGCCCTAGTGCATATTATATAGAAGAAGGTCCTGGAGTGTACTTTAAGCTCACACAATATGGAGAACCTGTCAATCCTGATGCATATTTTGTGGAGTAGAAAAACTAGCGCCTGCTTTAACATTATACGTTATAACAATAGCTGAAGTATCAGGAAGCTGCTGATATATGGTGTAATTCCTATCCCCGGTAACATGCCACAGGTCTGGCATAGCTATATTATCTATATACGGTATAGCAGGCGCTTTATATATAATTCTTTAATTGTAGGATTGTGGGAGTGCGTAGCACAGAACAATCCGTAGGTATCATAGTTGGGTGCTTTTGCCCCCGACATCATTGTATAATACCAGATAAAAATGTAATTTAAGAATGAAGAGAACACTGCTCTATAAGTTCCATAATTATAGGTATGGCGTTGCTTTCTTTGCTCTTTGCCATATTGTTAATGTAAGAGTGTCTGTTTTCATACAGTTCATTAACAGCATTTAAAAGAGACTCAGGTGTAAGGTCTTCTTCAAATATAACACTTGAATATCCGTGTTCTTTAAATGACTTTGCATTAAGTATCTGGTCGCCACGGCTTGCATTAGCAGATAGCGGAATTAAAAGATTAGGCTTCTTTAAAGCAAGCAGTTCACATATAGAGTTAGCGCCTGCCCTTGATATGACAATATCACTTATGGAGAAGAGGTCACGCATCTGCTCGCTGATATATTCAAACTGCACATAACCATTAATATTATTAAGTGAAGCATCTGTTTTGCCTTTTCCACAAAGGTGTACAACCTGAAACTTCTTTAAAAGTTCAGGAAGAATTTTTCTTACAGCTTCATTTACATGGACAGCACCAGTACTTCCGCCAACAACCATAATAATAGGTTTATCTGGTGTGAAGTTACATAATTCAAGTCCGGCGAGCTTGTTGCCAAGAAGAAGCTCCTGTCTTATAGGAGAACCTGTAAGGACGGCCTTATCTTTAGGAAGATACTTGATAGTTTCAGGAAAGTTGCAGCATATACGTGTTGCTTTTCTCATGGCTATCTTGTTGGCAAGTCCAGGTGTCATATCGGATTCATGTATTATAACGGGAATGTGCTTATGACCCGCTGCAAGTACAACAGGAACAGACACAAAGCCACCCTTTGAAAATACTATATCAGGCTTAATGCGGCGCATAAGCTTTCTTGCCTGAAAGTAACCTTTAATAACTCTGAAAGGGTCGGTAAGGTTCTTAAAGCTCTTATATCTTCTTAACTTTCCGGATGATATTCCATAGTAAGGTATATCAAGACTTTCAATCAGACTTTTTTCAATTCCATTGTATGAACCAATATAGAATACTTCATATCCAGCCTCTTTAAGGCTTGGAAGCAGAGCTATATTAGGTGTTACATGACCAGCAGTTCCACCGCCGGTAAGTACTATTTTCTTCATTATTAATCCTCATTTCCGCGCACTCATATGAGGTGCTTACATTTTATGTGCAAATCTTTCCTTAAAGCTGCAATGCTTACATAAAGGCTCTACAGCGTATTTATTATGAAAACCTTTGATGAATTCGACACTTCGTTTACACTCAAGAATATCCTTAAGCGGGGTGTCAAATATATTGCCAAGCTTCATAACACCATTGCCATCAAGACAGCATGGAGTTACAGTGCCATCGCTTAGTATAGCGATATGTGTTCTAAGCCCTTGACAGAAGCCGCGCTCATTACAGTAAGTGCTGTTAAGCTCAGGCCATTCAAAAGGACTTTGGACATTGACATATAAATGTCTTTTTATTGTACAGTTGCGCTTATTAAAAAGTGTTGGTTCTTTTTTGGTATTCCATAGTCGCAGGGATATTTCGGTTTCTGTCTTTTCTAATATCTCTTCACAGGAATAAAAAAGCTCATTAATATAGTTGTCCATATCTATGCAGTCGTTGTCATCAGCACTGTGCATAGATACATTTATCTGGTGTACAGGCTGCTTTATAAGTGTGTCAAGCTTCTTATAAAGCAGAGTTCCATTAGTCGTTAAGTTGACTGTCATATTGGCATCACTGCACATTGAAAGAATAGTTTCAAGTTCAGGATGCAGCATAGGTTCACCTTTTACGTGCAGATAAATGTAATTCGTATACGGCTTGACTTCATCAAGAATATGTCCGAATTCTTCAATCGACATAAAGTGAGGTGGACGTTTTGTTTCCTGACAGAACGAACACTTCAGGTTGCAGGTGCTTGTAATTTCTATATATATTCTTTTGAAACGGCTTACTGAACCCATATTATCTCCATTCCGCAGGTATAATTTTAGTTAGCTTTTGCAAGATACTGCTCAAGCGCATTGGCAAGCTGGTCAGGACATGATGTTGGCTTAAAACCACACTTAATGCCTTTCATACGCTTGATAGCTTCGTTGACATCCATGCCTTCAACAAGAGCAGCAACGCCCTGTGTATTACCAGAACATCCTCCCTCAAACTTAACACCAGTAACTTTATTATCAACTACATCAAATTCTATAGAACGTGAGCACACGCCTTTTGTTGTATACTTCATAATTATATTCCGCCTTTCTGTATATTAGATATTAATTATTTACATCATTATATATTAACATGATGTAAGGTGCAAAAGGTCAAAAAGTCTTTCGTGCCTGCACAATAAGACTTTTGAACTTGAGACCTTTACATCTTAACATTATAAAGGATAACATACAAGAGAGGATTATATGAATTGTAAAGCGGGAATTAAATAGAGGTGGGATTATTTAAGGGGCTGTCATATTAAGAATTATTTATTGAGTATATTAATAAATGTTTTTTAATAATTATGATATAATATATTTTTTTTTATTACTATACTTCAGATATAATAAAATAAGGGTATATAATTTAAGAAGTTGAATAGAAAGATTTACTGTGTTAGTATAATAATGTTAGTGCGAATTTATGAGTATAGAGCCAGAAAAGAGTAAATCAGTACATAATATTTAAAGAAAAAGGATGGTATAATCATGATAGGTATTATAGGAGCGATGGATGAAGAGGTAGCCCAGATCGTGGAAGTTATGCAGGTTGAGCGTGAAGAAAGCAAGGCTTGTATGACATTTAAGGCTGGAAAGCTTAATGGTAAGGATGTTGTAGTTGTAAGGAGTGGAATTGGTAAGGTTAATGCTGCTGTATGCACACAGATATTAGTAGATGACTTTAATGTGGATTATGTTATCAATACAGGAATTGCAGGTTCTTTAAAGGCAGAGATTAACATAGCAGATATTGTTATATCAAGTGATGTACTTCACCATGATATGGATGCAACAGGCTTTGGATATCCTTTAGGACAAATTCCAAGAATGGAAGTATTATCATTTGAAGCAGATAAGAAGCTTATAGAGCTTGCTGATAAAGCCTGCAAAAAGGTTCTTCCAGAGATAGGAACACATATCGGGCGTATTGTCAGCGGAGACCAGTTTATATCAGATAAGACAGTTAAGGAAAGAATATCATCTAACTTTGACGGATATTGCACAGAGATGGAAGGCGCAGCCATAGCACAGGCAGCTTATCTTAACAAGGTTCCATTTGTAATCTTAAGAGCCATATCAGACAAGGCAGATGACAGCGCAACAATGGATTATCCTACATTTGAGAAGCAGGCTATAGCTAATTCGGTTAAGCTTATTAAGGAATTAGTAGCTACAGTGTAATGTGCGTTAGCAATGAACCGTGCCAGATAAAAGCATAAAAAAGAACTGTGCTTGCACAGAGTTATTTTTATGCTTTTGTCGGACAGGGTGAATGCCCGACAGTCTAAGAAAGCAGGGGGGTCTTGGACTTGCATTGCTGGTAGATAATCTAAGCTATAATTAGCGCAAAAGAAAAGGGAAAATTATAAAAATAAGCGGGGTGTGACACTTACACTCCGCTTATTTCACATTGTCCGTCTGCCACTTATAATAACATTACCAGATATTATAAGTGGCAGCCACCAGACATCAGTTTAATTATATTTATTATATATTGAGTAATTCACTATAAATTTTAAGTGCTCCGTCAGTATCATGTGCAAGCACGCGCTTAGCAAGCACCTTTCCAAGCTGTACGCCTTCCTGGTCGAAGCTGTTTATATTCCATAAGAAGCCCTGGAACATAATCTTATTCTCAAAGTGTGCAAGAAGAGCACCAAGAGTTTCAGGAGTGAGGGCATCACCTGTTATTATGCTTGAAGGTCTGCCACCCTTGAAGTTCTTGTTAAGATTATCGTCGGACTTTCCACAGGCAAATGCAACAATCTGGGCTGCTACATTGGCACATAACTTCTGCTGGCTTGTGCTGTCCTGAATAGTAACATCATTTTCAAGCTGGCTGTTTCTAAAGCCGATGAACTGAAGAGGAACAATGTTAGTACCCTGATGTAAAAGCTGATAGAATGAGTGCTGTCCGTTAGTACCCGGTTCACCAAATATAACAGGACCTGTAGGATAATCTACCGGCTCACCAAATCTGTTTACAGACTTACCGTTAGACTCCATATCAAGCTGCTGTAAATGTGCTGGAAATCTGCTTAAGCCCTGTGAGTAAGGAAGTACTGCTGTACATTCATAACCGAGTACATTGCGCTCATATACGCCGATGAGGGCATCAAGCATTTCTGGATTCCTGAGTGGGTCGCTGTTCATAGAAAGCTTATCTTCCTTGGCAGCGCCATCAAGAAATGCTGCAAATACTTCTGGTCCGAAAGCAAGTGATAATACAGCACCGCCGACAGAAGAAGTAGAAGAGAAACGTCCTCCGATATAATCATCCATAAAGAATGCATCAAGGTAATCAGAGCTCTTTGCAAGAGGTGAAGTTTCGCTTGTTACAGCAATCATATGCTTTGCTGGGTCAAGACCTGCCTTCTTTAAAGCATCCTTAACAAAAGATTCATTAGTAAGAGTTTCAAGAGTAGTACCTGACTTAGATACAAGTATAAATAATGAATGTGCAACGTCAATAGAAGCAAGTACTGCTGATGCATCATCCGGGTCAACATTACTTATGAACTTAGCCTCCATCTTGAAGGAGTTGTTCTTCTTAGCCCAGTTTTCAAGGGCTATGTACATCGCACGAGGACCTAAGTCACTTCCGCCGATACCTATCTGTACTACAGTTGTAAACTTTTCACCGGCAGCATTGGCGATCTCACCGCTATGTACCTTATTGGCAAATTCAGCGATACGTTCCTGCTGTGTCTTATAGAAAGTTCTCTTGTCAACGCCTTCAGCCTCTACAGCTTCACCGAGCTGGCCGCGTGTCATATGGTGAAGAACAAGTCTTTTCTCACCAGTGTTTACAACTTCGCCGTTATAAAGAGCTGCAAACTTATCAGCAAGCTGTGCTTCATCTGCAAGCTTTACGAGCTTGTCTAATACATCTGAGTCTACCTGCTTGGCAGCATAATTGTAGTTAAGTCCCTCTGCCATAGGTATGTTAAAGCTCTTAACCCTGTCAGCGCCAGACTCTCCAGACATAGCAGATACAAGGTCTACAGCTTTAGTATCCTTAAGCTCCTTAAAAGACGCAAGTGTATCCAGATTGTTCCAATTAATCATAAATATATATCCTCCTTTTAATCGTACAAATATTATAATAATTATACTATTATTATTTGTCGAAAACAAGGAAAACACGCTATGTTATGTAAGAAAAAATACGTTGAAAAATATATATTGTGGAAGTATAATGTTGATAGAAAAGTTTTGTAATACATATTACTAAAAGTTGAGGCTTTTAAGAAATGGAGGCAGCTTATGAAAATACTTATGTTAGACTCATCTACATATGGTGATGATGTCAATATTGACAAGTACTATGAACTTGGAGAGGTTAAGAGTTATTCCACAAGTACAAGAGAAGAGGCGCTTAAAAGAGTGAGTGAGTACAATCCGGAGGTTGTTATTATCAATAAGATAGTGGCTGATAAGGAATTTATTGATGCAGCGCCGGCGCTTAAGATGATAGCAGAAACAGCAACAGGATATAACAATATTGATGTAGCTTATGCAAAGGAAAAGAATATAAGAGTAGCCAATGTTGCAGGTTATTCAACAGATTCAGTAGTCCAGCACACATTTGCGCTTGGATTATATCTCATAGAAAAGATGAGTTATTATGATGATTATGTTAAGTCAGGTGAATATGCAAAATGTCCGATTTTTTCACATTTTTCAAATGTATTCCACGAACTTACAGGAAAGACATGGGGTATCGTAGGACTTGGAACTATAGGCAAGGGTGTGGCTAAGATTGCAGCTGACTTTGGATGCAGGGTTATATATTATTCTGCGAGCGGCAGGACACAGGATGTTCCTTATGAAAGAAAAGAACTTGATGAATTTTTGAAAAAATCGGACATCGTGTCTATACATGCACCACTTAATGATAAGACTAATAATCTTTTCGACAGTGCAGCATTTGATAAGATGAAGACAAGTGCGATATTACTTAATCTTGGACGTGGTCCTATAGTTAATGATGCTGACCTTGCAGATGCGCTTGATGCCGGAAAGATAGCCGGTGCAGGACTTGACGTGCTTGGAAAAGAGCCTATAGAAGCAGACAATCCACTTCTTAGAATAAAGGACAGCACTAAGCTTGTTATAACACCTCATGTTGCATGGGGAACAGTTGAGGCAAGAACAAGGCTTATGGATGAAGTGTATGAGAATATCGTTGCATTTACTAAGGGCGAGAAGAGAAATGCAGTAGAATAATGGCGGTTTGAGTTGTTTTAAGCTTGCGTGAATTATAGGATAATGAAGCAGGATGAACATAATAAATGTAATTAAAATGTCTTAAAAAGGAAAAAATCTGGAAATAACGGGTTTTAGAAGGAGAAGAATATGCAGATATTATCAGTGAATGATGATGAATTCAGAAAGTATGGACGTGTTGTAGATAATGTAGATTTTACAGCACTTATAGAAGAATTAAAGAGGACACCAGTTCCAGCAGGCGTTGTGTATGAACCAGCAGTAAAGGAGCTTGAAGCACTTCCGGTAAGACTTGATATATCACAGATTGTATACGGGGAAATGCCAGTTCAGATAGGTTACTGCAATGGACATAACAGCAAGCTTAATGCCCTTGAATATCACAGGGACTCAGAGATTAATATAGCTGCTACAGATATGATACTTATGCTTGGACTTCTGACAGACGTAAGTAAGGAGCATACTTACGATACAGCCAATGTAAAGGCATTTTTAGTGCCAGCAGGAACAGCAGTTGAGGTATATGCAACAACTCTTCATTATGCACCTTGTGGTGTGGATGGAAATGGTTTTCAGGTTGCAGTAGTGCTTCCTAAAGGAACTAATTATCCGCTTACATCAAAGCATACAAGAGTACATAACAACATTGCTGAAAGTGAAGATGCACTTCTTGCAGCTGCTAATAAGTGGCTTATAGGACATGCGGAAGGTGGACTTGATGATACTGCATTTATCGGGCTTAAGGGAGTAAACCTTGATATTAATGAATAAAGGGTTAGTCCTCTTCGATAACCTGTATCTCCATATATGAAAAATCAATATCGTCAATAAAGTTATCGCTTGTAAAGCGTACTTTAGAGTGGCGTTTGAAGTCTGCTATATTTGAATCGAACCACATAGGCTCGCTTAAGTCAAATTCATAGCAGGCTTCTTTTATGCCATCAAATATTTTTCTTGTTCTGTTAAGTTCGGGGTCGTCATTGACAGCGACCATATCTTTAATCATATGATTGGAATTATCGAATAATTTACACCATAATCTGAACATCGTTGTATTTCCTTTCTGCTAATAAAATGATGTTGGGGTCCCAAGGTCATTCACCCACTTATGAGCAAGCTCGTGTGTGTTTAGACCTTTTGACCCTGGTATCATAAAATAACTGTATCATAGTTGGGCCTTTGACCCTAACATAATAGCATTAATTAATTACAAGCTAACATATTTTAAGTATTTTTGTAGGTAGCCACGCAGAGTTATTAAGCTGCATTATGTTACAAGCTAACATATTTTAAGTATTTTTACAAGTTTCCTGCAAATTTTATGTATTAATATGAGTACAATGTGTGTTATAATCAATACATAAGTTTAACGTGAACAATATAAAATCATTGAGACAGAAATGTGGGCTTCATAAGTTCTGCTGGCGTAAAAAGTAACAGGGAATGAAGATTTACTATATTTATATCAGGAAAGGAAGGGCAACAGATATGATACGAAGGAAAAGATTAGTTTCATCTATCATGGCAGGTGTTATGTCGGGACTGCTTGTTGTTGGAAATATAGCAGCATTTCCGGGTAATATTATGGCGCAGGAGGATGATAGTATGCAGGTAAGAAGCATTTACACAGCAGTAAAGGATATTAACAGTGACGAGGATAATTATAAGTCACTTGACGAGAGTGACCCAATAGAGTTTGGTGGCACTTATATTAAGTATAATTCGCAGACTATAGAGTTGTCAGAAACGGCGATATATCTGGACGGTTCGCTTTCCGATGAGATTGCGGACAAGTATCCATATGTATACAACGATATCACAAAGGCGCTGGGAAGTGAAAGCTTGAAGCAGGGAACAGAGGAGAGTCCGATGACAGTATATGTCGCACCTTATGTATACTGGATAGATGACCCGGCAGCGACAGATACCATGCAGCCTGATAAGACTTACGGAGTTCCTTATGGAATGATTATTGATAGTGATTATCTTACTATAGAGGGACTTACAAAAGACCCATATAATGTAGTGTTTGCAGGAAACAGAGGACAGTCACACGCTTCTAATGGTAACTATACGATGTTTAGGTTTAACTGTAAGGGTGCGCTCACAGTTAAGAATATTACCATAGGTAACTACTGCAGCGTTGACCTTAAGTATCCGCTTCTTTCAGAGTTAAATGTTGACAAGAGAACATCAACTATCACACAGGCACAGCTTGCAGATATGTCTGGTGATAAGATGTTTGCAGATAATTGTAACTTTATCAGCCGTCTTAATCTTGACCCTATAGGTGGCGCTTTACGAAGCCTTTACAATAACTGCCACTTTGAGAGCACAGATGATGCGATTAATGGTAATGCAGTGTTTGTCGGCTGCGACTTTGATTTCTATGGAAACAGACCTTTGTATTCATCATACAACACAGGTTCTACATTTTTAGGATGTACATTTAACAGTGTCGTCTTAAATGTCGAGGCAGAGCCTATGCAGTATTTCACAAAGGAAGGCGGAACAATAACAGCAGTAGACTGCGCATATAAGAGTAATTTCAGTATTCCTTTCGGAATTGCATGGACAAAGTATCCAGATAAGTCACTTAAGTGCTATCAGTACAATATAACGCACAATGGCGAAAGCATCATTATAGCAGGAAAAGATGCTGCTGAAACAGTTGATATGACCGGAAAACAGGTGCTTAACGCATATAGGATAGAAGATGGCGGCAAGGTATATTACAATACTTACAATCTGTTAAAAGGCAGTGATGACTGGGACCCACTTGATGTTAAGGATATAGCAGTAAAGAGTGGTGCGGACAGCATAGCTACACAGCTTAATATAACAAGTACAGCGGATACTATAGAGTCGGGAAGTGAAACAGCCACACTTACGGCAGATATCAAGTACTTCTATGGTGACACAGATACAAGCCAGAAGATTACTTACAGCGTTGCAGATGAATATAAAGCATATGTTTCAATAAAGGATAACAAGGATGGAAACTGTGTAGTAGAAGGTGTTAATAATGAGGATGAGGCTAAAGAGGTAATTATTGAAGCAGCTACAGAGAGTGGTTTGTGTGCAGCAACTGCCATAACAGTTAAGCCAAGCAAGCTTACGGCACCTTCATGGACAAAGCTTCCAGAGGTGATTAATAATGGTGATGGCACACTTAAGGCTGATTATAAGCTTAACCTTGGCAACAAGGCAGATATGTCCGTTATCAACTGGTACAGATGCAGTGATGCAAATGGAAGCGACCCTGTATTAGTGGCAGTGTCAACTATGGATAATCCTCAGTATACATACACGCTTACAGCAGGTGATATAGGATATTATATCTGTGCCACGGTTGCACCTAAGAATATAAGAAGTGACTTAGGCGATGCGATAAAGACGGTATATAGCGAGGCAATAAGTGCAAAGGATATTAAAACAAAGAACTATACAACAGATTTCTCAGACTTCCCAACAGTTAAACAGCCAGAGATTAAACCTGGCTTCTGGACCGTAGATACTTACAGGCCAGCCGATACAGAAAGCTTTGGAAGCTGGAAGGGTGAGGACACTGATACCCCTTGGGTATACGGTGAAACTGGTAATGGTTCAGTAGGTGCAGGAATATATCAGGGAACACAGGGCTCAAGACTTATGTATACACCAGTTGAAGGTGAATATGGTGATATGACTGTAAAGCTTGTTGCAGACCCAGCCAAAACAGCAGGTCAGGGCTTTGGTAGTGCAGGACAGTATATGGATGTATGCGTTAAGTTTGATACTTCTACACTTACAGGCTATGCATTAAGAATAGTAAGGACAAAGGCAGCTTCAAACGCAGTAACATTTGTACTTGTAAAATATGATAACGGCAATACATCTTATATATCAGATGAGGTTATAGCATCCTGCTTCCTTACTGGATGTGAGATAACCTTAAAGGCAGAGGGCGGTAAGCTTACAGCACACGTAGAAACACCTACAGCACAGCTTGCAGACCAGGCAGCAGCCGGATATGTACATGTGGTTGACTTAACAGCAGATATAGATGCCAATGCTTATGGAGGCGTTGCTATACAGCACACAGGAACAACAGGAACAGGCGGATGGCAGAATTCAACTATGCTTCACAGCTTAAGCATAGAGTGGGCTGGTGATACTAACCAGAATCCGGTTGTTAAAGAGGATGCGGATAATTCTGCTACAGATGGTACTACAGTTTCTGACTTGACAACAACAGGAAATGCTGATACAGATAGCACAGGTTCTACAGATAATTCCTCAGGTACTGTAAAGACAGGCGATACATTACATATGGGATTATATGCAGCACTGTCTGCGGTAAGTGCAGCAGCAGTTTTTGGACTTGGATATGTGTGTATAAGAAAGAGAAGAGGCTGATTTTATGATACACATTCTTCCTTAGTTCTGGATTATATGTTATAATCACGAAAGATTAGCATTTATGGACAAAATACCTTTTGCTCCGTACATAATAATATATGCTAATGATTACACCAATGCAGCCATATATGTTATATGCAGAAAATGGAGGATAATATGAGTAATGATTATACAGATAATCCAGGTTCCCCTAAAAAACATAAAAAAAGATTACATATAAGCTTTTTGAGTATCAGTCCTGTTATAAGTATTGTTATAATAGCAGCACTTGTGATAGCTCTTATTTACACTAAAAAAACGGCTTCAGTAAGTTATCAGACTGACGGAAAAGTAACACAGCTTGGTTTTGAAAATATTGGTGAGCTTGCCACACAGTCGGTTACAACGACTTCTGTGAGAGTTGAAACCAAGGATAGAAAGCTTTTTGATATATCTATACCATTTACTGAGTCGAAGTACATATATACATATAACACTAATATTAAAGCAGGTATTAACTTTAGTGATGTTGTGTGGAATTTTGGTGATACAGAAGATACTAAGAATACTATATATGTGCAGATTCCAGAAGTTAAAGCACTTTCCTGTGAGCTTGACCTGGACTCATTTAAAGTGCTTCATGAGAGCACAAGTATATTTACACCTATTACACTTATAGAACATAACGATGCGGTTAAGCAGCTCACAGATGATGCATTAAGTGATGCTATAAGTAATGGACTTTATGATAAGGCGCTTGAGAATGCGAAGACATTATTATCTTCTTTTATATATCAGGTATGCCCGTCAGACCAGTACAGCATTGTGTTTTCAGAGGCTGCTAAAGAATAATGATATAGTTGAATCTGACATTTAATAAAATAATAGAAAATATTCCCTTGCTTATGATAAAGAAGCATGAAATTGGGGAAATTTTTATCTTTGACCTTATTCCTGACTAAAATAACTAGGAAACCGCCCCATATCTGAATGGATGTCCAGATATGGGGCGGTTTCCTGTAGCTATGTACAATAAAATTATAGAAAAGTATAGGCGAGGTTATTATATGCTCTTAAGCATATAATCGTATACTAATCCATGTTTACATTAAGATGTCTTGGAAGACCATCAACCATGATTGGTGAAAGTTCAGCCTGAATCAATGGTCTGATATAGTGAATAAGGTCTTCTGTAACGAAATCATCCTCTGTAATCCACTCAAGTGGAACCTTCTTTTCGATGTTAGCAATCTGATGAACATCATGAGTTTCAGTAATGCACATATATGGGTCATCAGAAACTCTCTTAAGTACTACAACCTTACCAGTTTCACCTTCAAATGCAGCCTTAACAGCAGCACCACCAACGTTGAAAGCTTCTGTGATATCTGTACGTGATGTCATATGTGCTGCACAACGCTGAAGTGTAGATAATTCGATAGCTCTTGTCTTGATACCAAGTTCAGAACCCACTTTGTTAGCAAGGAACTTAGCAGAACCAGCTAACTGCTTATGACCGAAAGCATCAACAAACTCTACATGCTCTGAAAGTTCGAATACATATCTTCCGTCCATAACCTTGATACCTTCTGAAACAGCGATAACCATTGAACGACCCTTAGAAGCTATCTCCTTAACTCTTTCAAGGAAGTGGTCGATATCAAATACCTTCTCTGGAAGATAAATAAGGTCTACGCCTTCACAGTCTTCGCCTCTTGCAAGTGCAGAAGCTGCTGTAAGCCATCCGGCATTACGTCCCATAATCTCAACGATAGTAACTGTTGGATAATCATAAACAAGACCATCACGTATAATCTCTTTCATAGTAGCGGCAATAAACTTGGCAGCACTACCAAAGCCAGGAGTATGGTCTGTAACTGCAAGGTCGTTGTCGATAGTCTTAGGAACACCCATAAACTTTATGTCGCTTCCGATAAGGAGTGCATAATCAGAAAGCTTCTTGATAGTATCCATTGAATCGTTACCACCAATATAGAAGAAGTAAGATATATTGAGTTCTCTAAGGATTTCGAAAATCTTCTCATAAGTTTCTCTGTCATCTGAGATTTCAGGAAGCTTATAACGACATGAACCTAAGTAAGAAGAAGGTGTTCTTTTTAAAAGGTCAATATCGATATCAGTCTTAATCTTCTCTGAAAGGTCTACATACTGCTTATCAAGAAGCCCTTTAATTCCGTGAAGCATACCATATACCTTATTAGCTCCTCTGTCCTTTGCTGTCTTAAATACACCTGCAAGACTTGAATTGATTACGGAAGTTGGTCCACCAGACTGTCCTACGATAACATTTCCTAACATAAATGTCCTCCAATTAAAATAATAAATAATAATAAAAATATGAATCAGAATCCCTCGTGACTTCCAATTCATTATGAATATTTTATTAAAATAATATTAACATAATTAAGCCAATGATACAACTGAAATGCGTTGATAAATTGAAGAAATTCATTAATTTGTTAAAGTTAAAGCACATATGAAAATAATTTGAAGAATACTTCGATATATAGTAGAAACTTTCAAAAAATTTGTAGTATACTGTGTGTAAGCCAAGCTGTGCCAGACGAAAGAATAAAGGAGCGCTTGTGCTGGCACAAAGCGCTTATTTATTCTTTCGTCTGATAGGGCGCAGCCCGACAGTTCAAGAAAGCGACAGATTTCTTGAACCTGTACGGCGAATTAGCGGAAGTTAAAAAAGCTAGCAAAGCGCAAATATTGCAGAAGAAAGCCAATCAGACAAAACAATAAAAAAGAAGACAAGGAGTAATACACTATGAGTAAACAGACATGGAAACCCGGAAATATGCTATACCCAGTTCCAGCAGTTATGGTAAGCTGCCAGAGAGGTGAAGAAAAGCCTAATATTATAACAGTTGCGTGGGCAGGAACAATATGTTCCGACCCTGCGATGGTGTCAATATCGGTAAGGAAAGAAAGATACAGTCATAACATAATAAAAAAATCAGGTGAATTTGTCATAAACCTCACAACTAAAAGATTGTGCCGTGCAACTGATTATTGCGGTGTGAGGTCAGGAAAGGACACAGATAAGTTTGCAGATATGCACCTTACACCAGAAAAGTCAGTTAAGATAAACGCACCAGCTATCAAAGAGAGCCCTGTCAATATCGAATGTAAAGTAAAGGATATCATAGAGCTTGGAAGTCATGATATGTTTATAGCAGAGGTAGTGGCAGTTAATGTCGATGAATCACTGCTTGATAAGAAGGGAACTCTTCATCTTGAAAAGGCCGAACTTGTGTCATATTCACATGGTCAGTACTATGCATTGGGCGAACATCTTGGACGCTTCGGATACTCAGTAAAAAAGAAATAATAGACTGAATATTTGTATTTATAAAATATATATAAAACCTTTTTAAAGTACTGAAAAATGCTTTACAAATAAATGTATGCGTGGTAGTATAAATTTGTTACAAAAATGTTACAGAATTATTACGGGGATTAATTCTGTTATTGATACAATATATTGGAGGAACGTATGACACGCATCACAAGATATGGTAGAAGGATAAGAACTACATTTATCTCAACTATGTTTGCGGCTTGTCTTGCAATCGTGGTTGGTATTCCATTTGTTTCCAAAAAGATGCTTAACAATGAGGTTGGATATTACAGCATATCTATTCAAGGTACACCTGTTGGGGCAGCCAATACAGAGGAAGAGGTTAATGTTGCGCTGGCGAATGCGAGATTACAGTTAAGTCAGCAGCTTGATGATTATGTATATATGGACTGCGATGTCCAGATTGACAGGGAAAACAGGGCGATAGCACAAAGAATGTCAGAAAAGGAGCTTGAGAGTTCTATATACAGCCAGCTATTTGATTGTATAGTTAATGTAGAAGACCAGCTTGCATACACAGTAAGAATAGGTGATTATACAGTCAATCTTTCATCCAAACAGGAAGTAGAGGAGTTATTTACAAAGCTTATACAGCCATATAACAGGGCAAGTGAGTTTGAGCCTGTTATTAAGGCAGACCCGGCAGCAGACGGAACATATATGGTAGCTATAGAGAAGAATGAAGAGACTACAGTTCAGGATACACAGATAGTTGCCTCATTCTTTGAAGACAGTGAAAGTTCTAATGGTGAGAGCAAGAAGACACCTGACGAAATTCAGGCTATAGGTTTTGCACAGGATATATCAGTCAATGCAGTATATGCAGATAAAGTTGAACTATCAACAGTGCAGGATGCATATAATGATATAACAAAGGAAAGTCAGACTAATACTTATTATATTGTTAAAGAAGGAGATACTCTTTCACAGATAGCAAAAGACCATGATATGTCTTTAGATGACCTGTTAAAGCTCAATAAGGATTATGACGAGGATACAGTTGTAGTTCCAGGAAATGAGCTTGTTATAACAGTGCCCAAGTCAGATATAACAGTTATTACTACAAAGCAGCTTTCATATGAGGAAGATTATCAGGCAGAGCCGCAGTATATGGATGATAATAACAACTATAGAGGAACTAATTATGTACTTAGTGAGGGTACTACAGGTCATCGTTCAGTAGTTGCCACGGTTACTTATGAGAATGGCAAGGAAGTTGACAGACAGATAACTAAGGAAAATGTTACAGTAGAGTCTAAGCCGGCAAGAATAGCGGTAGGAACACTTACTCCTCCCGCATATATTAAGCCAATTAATGGTGGAACATTTTCATCAGGATATGGTTTAAGGGATGGAGAAATGCATTATGGTGTGGACTGGTCATGCAGCATAGGAACTTCTGTAAAAGCAGCAAGAGATGGTGTTGTAACAAGAGCAGGATGGTATTCAGGTTATGGATATTGTGTAGATATACAACATGAGGATGGCAGTATCACAAGGTATGGGCATAACAGTCAGATTACTGTAAATGAAGGACAGCAGGTAAAGCAAGGTGAACAGGTAGCTCTTAGTGGAAGTACAGGTGACAGTACAACGCCACATGTGCATTTTGAAATATGGATAGATGGCAGAAGAGTTAATCCACTTGATTATGTGAACAAGAATTAAGGATGCTTATGAATTAGGGGCGTGGATATGCAATCCATGCCCTGTTTTTAACTGAATATCGTTGACATAATAAAAAGGTATGATATAATCATAAAGATATTGATTTGAATATCAACATTATTTATAATAATCAATTATGAGTATACATTGGTAATATATTTTTGAGTATTGATGATTACTTATGATACATTTGGAATATAATGATATATATGATGTTGGTGCCAAAAGCCACCAGCTATGATGCAGTATATATAGCTGCTATGTATATAATATTTAATATAGACACTATATATGATATCAGCGGCAAAAGTTGTTTGGAATATATGATTGGACTTTGTGGCAGGATATCATAATATAATGTGAGTGCCAGAAGCGAATCTGGAGGCTCACATTATAATAAGATTGAGAAACTAAAGTGATAGATATAATTAAGTAAGTGATAATTGAGGTGCGAAGTATGGAACAGTATGTTGTCAAAGGTGGAGTGCCACTTTGTGGAGAAGTGTCCATAGGTGGAGCTAAGAATGCAGCACTTGGTATTCTGGCAGCGGCGATTATGACAGATGAGACAGTAACAATAGAGAATGTGCCTAACGTAAGGGATACAAGAGTATTGCTTCAGGCAATTGAGGGAATAGGCGCAAAAGTAAAGTATGTATATAATAATACAGTTCAGATAAATGGTGGCTCTATATGTGACCTTAATGTAGAGTATGAGTATATAAGAAAAATAAGGGCTTCTTATTATCTTCTTGGAGCACTTCTTGGAAAGTATAACGAGTCCAATGTTGCACTTCCAGGTGGATGTAATATAGGAAGCAGACCGATAGACCAGCATCTTAAGGGATTTAAGGCTCTTGGTGCAAAGGTAGAGATAGACCACGGAGTTGTGAGTGCCAAGGCGGAAAAGCTTGTTGGCGGACACATATATTTTGATGTAGTAACAGTAGGTGCCACGATTAATCTTATGATGGCTTCATGTATGGCAGAGGGAGAAACTATCCTTGAAAATGCAGCTAAGGAGCCTCATATTGTTGACGTTGCCAACTTCCTTAATGCTATGGGCGCTAATATAAAAGGAGCTGGTACAGATGTTATAAGAATAAAGGGAGTACCAAGACTGCATGGATGTTCATATTCTATCATTCCTGACCAGATAGAGGCAGGTACATTTATGATGGCAGCAGCAGCTACACATGGCGATATTGTTATAAAGGATGTTATACCTAAGCATCTTGAGTCTATAACGGCAAAGCTTAATGAGATGGGATGCGAGCTTATAGAGGGTGACGACTGGATAAGAGTTATAGCACAGGGAGAGGTTGGAAGTACTAATGTCAAGACACTTCCATACCCAGGTTTCCCAACAGATATGCAGCCACAGATAGCAGTTGCGCTTGCGCTTGCCAAGGGTTCAAGTATGGTAACTGAGAGCATATTTGAAAACAGATTCAAGTATGTAGATGAGCTTAACCGGATGGGAGCTAAGATTAAAGTTGAAGGTAATACAGCCTATATAGAGGGCGTGGAGCATTTTACATCAGCACAGCTTTCAGCTCCCGACTTAAGAGCTGGAGCAGCGTTAGTTATTGCAGCACTTGCGGCTGACGGTATATCAGAGATAGATGATATAGAGTATATCCAGAGAGGATATGAGGACTTTGAAGGTAAGCTTTCAGCACTTGGCGCGGTTATTGCAAAGGTTGACTCAGAAAGGGAGCTTCAGAAGTTTAAGTTAAAGATAGGCTAATGAATGTGCATCTATATGAGTTGCAAGATATAGCTATTAACAAGAATGTATATTAAAAATGCATATTTAATAAGATAAGGACTGCGGAGATTATATATATTTAGTATTATGATTAAGGCTGGATGTTAGACAGCTTGCTTTATAATATTGAATATATAATGATTTTCGCAGTTTTTATATATTTTTATCTTTTTTTTACAAATATTATGTTAAAATGTGTTAAAATTAAATAAGTTAACTGATATAAGTAAAGATGATTAAAGAGTCAAAATACCATTTGATCCTCATATCATATATATGTACAGAACAAGACATATTTTGGCATAGATGTATCAGAATAAGAAAAATTCAATAAAAAATATGTGAATACGCAGGAATGGAGAGTATATGAAGTTAAAAGATAAGCTGAAAGTTTCGTTCTGCGTTATGGTTGTACTTCCGGCGCTTATGCTTTGTGTGCTTGTTGTAGGTATATTTAAGATACAGTCAGACAGCATATGCAAGGCATATAACGTAGAGGGCGATACGGTACTGCTGTACTTTTACTCACCTATGACGTTGTTTGGAAGTATTACTGATGATGTGTATGAACAGATAAAAGAGCAGGCAGAGGATAATCCAACCTCATTTAACAACAGGGCATATCTTGAGTCTTTAGGTAACACTCTGGATGAAAGACTGTCAAAGCTTGTTGTAAGAAAGAATAATAATGTGACATATAACTCAACTCAGTATTCTAACACAGAACTTGCCAGAATTCTGCCAGAATATGAAACAGATGAGAATAATGTTACAGATGTTGCTACATATAAAGGTGGTGCATATCACAGTCTTATAAAGCAGGTTGATTTTTCTGATGATTTAGGTAACATTTACAGTGTATCGATTATTACATCGGTTAAGCAGAGCGTGCCACAGATAAAGCAGATGTTATGGCAGCTTGCTTTTATTATAATAGTGATACTTGTAGTTACAAGCCTTATACTGAACCTGTGGATATACAGTTCTATTATAAAGCCGGTTAATAAGCTGAAGCTTGCAACAGACAATATTAAAGAAGGTAACTTTGACTTTGAGATGCCGAAGGTTCCTAATAACGAGATTGGAGATGTATGTAAAGATTTTGAGGAAATGAGGCTTATCCTTAAGAAGTCTTCAGAGGATAAAATACAGTCCGATAAGGAAGAAAAAGAGCTTATAAGAAATATTTCGCACGACTTAAAGACGCCACTTACAGCTATTAAGGGTTATGTGGAGGGCTTAAGGGACGGAGTTGCAGATACTCCGGAAAAGCAGGCAAAGTATGTTAAGACGATAGCTAACAAGGTTAATGACATGGATAAGCTTATTGATGAGCTTACGATATATTCAAGACTTGATGCCAACAGGATATTGTATACATTTATAAAGCTTAACATATCTGATTACTTTGATGACTGCTGTGATGAGATAGGAACAGAGCTTGATGCAGCAGGCATAGAGCTTAACTACAGAAACCACATAATAGAGCCGGCTATAATTGTAGCAGACCCTGAACAGTTAAAGAGAGTTATCAATAACATAATCAGTAATTCTGTCAAGTATATGGCAGAAGGAAGAAAGGGAAAGATAGATATAGACCTTTATGATGAGGGTGATTACATCCATATTGTTATGGCGGATAACGGAAAGGGTATAGCGGGCAAGGATATTTCAAGAATATTTGAAAGATTTTACAGAACTGATGAATCCCGCAATTCTAAGCAGGGTGGTAGCGGAATAGGACTTGCCATAGTAAAGAAGATAGTAGAAGACCATAAAGGCAAGATATGGGCAGAGAGTGTCGAGGGCGAAGGAACCACGATGCATCTGAACTTCCTTAAGTATAAGGAAAATGAACATCAGAATTAAGTAAATATTAAAATAAAACCATGAAAGGGAAATGTATATGAGTAAAGTATTAATAGTTGAAGATGAAGAAGCAATCGCAGATATTGAAAAGGATTATCTTGAGTTAAGCGGTTTTACTGTAACTACATGTAAGGATGGAACAAGCGGTCTTGCAGAGGCACTTGACGGGGATTATGACATATATATTCTTGATGTTATGCTTCCTGGCATAGATGGCTTTGAGATATGCAAGAAAATAAGAGAAGTTAAGAACACACCTATTATTATGGTATCTGCAAAGAAAGAGGATATCGATAAGATAAGAGGCCTTGGAGTTGGTGCTGATGATTATATGACTAAGCCTTTCAGTCCAAGTGAGCTTGTTGCAAGAGTGAAGGCACACCTCTCAAGATATGAAAGACTTGTAAACAGCGCGCAGCCTGAAAATGATATTATCGAGATACGTGGTATCAAGATAGATAAGACTGCAAGAAGAGTATTTGTAAATGGCGAGGAGAAAGTATTTACAACGAAGGAATTTGACCTTCTTACTTTCTTAGCAGAGCATCCTAATCATGTATACACAAAGGAAGAGCTGTTCAAGGAAATCTGGGATATGGATTCTATCGGTGACATAGCAACAGTTACAGTCCATATCAAGAAGATAAGAGAGAAGATTGAACTTGATACAAGCAAGCCTCAGTATATTGAAACGATATGGGGCGTTGGGTATCGGTTTAAGTTGTAAGATAGAGCATTTTGATAAAATATGAAAAAATTATTGGAAGTAATGAAAGCTGACAAGTGGATGACTGCTATTGTGATAGTTACGCTTGTTATTATTATATTAGGTTGGTCAGGAATGCTTTGTTTAGGGCGTGTTCATGGTAATTCAATGATGCCTTCATTTCTTGATGGCGATTATATTATTTTATCTAAATGGGTTACACCTAAAGACAAAGATGTAATTATACTTGACACATCAAAGATACCTGAATTCGAGCATGATGTACCTGAAATAATTAAAAGATATTATGCTGACAAGTCAACAGATGGATATTATGTATTAGGTGATAATACTGATGCATCTTATGACAGCAGATATTTTGGCGAAACTCCTAAAGATGCTTTTGTAGGAGTAGTTTTATTTAAGTTCAGGATGTATCATTTTGGAAACCGTTAACTAACAGATAGTCATGTTCACGCGCGAGATTTGTGCCTGCGCACACTTGACACAAACCCGTTATGCGCGAAAAAGTGCGCAGAAATGAGGATTATTATGATTATAGAGAAGAAATATTTTGATGCAGAAGAAATTAAGAAAGCCAATGCAATGAATGACAAGACAATGGCACCATTAAGAAAGATACGTCTTGCAACAACAGACAGTAATAAGTATTATGCAAGAGCCGTGCTTGTGGCTGACAAAGAGAATATACTTACCGGAGAGCTTTTTTTCCGTCCTGATTATCAGGAGTCGGGCGAAGGACTTGCATATAGTGAGGTTGTTATTAAAGAAACAGCAGATGTAGAAGAATATTTCAAATGTCTTATTAAGTTTGAGGGTTATGAGGTACTTTCAGAAGAATATGGTGAAGACCGTATGATGATGCAGTATGAGCAGTTAAGCCTTCAGGCAAATAAGCTTCTTTTTCTTGAAAGCAGGGAGGAGTAGATATGACAGATATGCAGGATGAGGTGTTTAAGACACCAGTAAACAAGATAAGGCTGTTTGAGCATGGGGCTCCGGGTTCGCAGAACCTTAAACTTACAAGAAAATATTATACTGAAGATATGCCTGATGGAAGAGTAAAGCATATAGTGCAGAATATTACAGATCCGGATATTATTCCTTATATACCTGATGGTATTGGTAACAGTACAGATGGAGAGAGGATTCCGGCAGTATTGATTATTCCAGGAGGTGCGTTCAGGCGCCTTGTATACAACTTTGAAGGTGAAGATGTTGCAAAGTGGCTTAATAGTATGGGAATAGCTGCATTTGTTCTTGAATGCAGACTTCCATCAGATGAACATGATAATGCAGAGGATGTTCCACTTATAGATGCTATGCGCGCAATGAGAGTTATAAGAGGAAGGGCGCAGGAATTCGGTATAGATGAAGCTAAGATAGGCGTTATGGGCTTTTCAGCAGGAGGCTTTATAGCAGCGTTGTTATCAACAGCGTATGAAAGCGATGTGTATGCAGATTATAAGTATAAGGATGAATATGATGAACTATCAGCAAGACCAGATTTTGCTGTTTGTTCATATCCAGTTATAAGTATTGACGATTGTATTGAAGCAGGCAAAAGATATATGTCTGAGGAACAGGTGCTTGAAAGAATCAGTGACAGTAAGGCAAAGATACTGCATAAGTATAATCCGGATAAGCTTGTAAGACTAGATATGCCGCCAGTATTTATATGTGAAACAGATGATGACAGAACAACATTATCTGAGAACAGTGTGGGCTTTTATATGGCAGCAAGAAAAGCCGGGGTAAGTGCTGAACTTCATATATTCAGAACAGGTGGACATGGTTATGGCTGCGGTGATGATTCTGCACAGACTGGTGAGTGGAAAGTGCTTTTTACAAAGTGGATTAAGAGTATTGGAATTATTAGTTAAGATGGATATAGTATACGAGGATAAAGATAAGATTATATTAAACAAGCCGGCAGGACAGCTTTCACAGAGCGGAAAGTCGTTTGAGATGGATCTTGTAAGTGAAGTTCTTACATATAGAAAAAGCAAGGGTGAAGAAGCTTACGCAGCTATAATAAACAGACTTGACCGTCCTGTATCAGGGCTTGTGCTTATGGCTAAGAATAAAAAGGAAGCAGCAAGGCTGTCTTTGCTTATGCAAAAAGAAACACTTTGTAAACATTACCAGGTGCTTGTATGTGGAAAACCAGAGTCTGATGAGGGCGAGCTTGTGGATAATCTTATAAAAGATGCAAAGAATAATGAATCATCGGTAGTTCCAAAAGGAACGGAGGGTTCTAAGGAAGCAAGACTTAAGTACAGGCTTCTTTCTTATGATGAAGAAGCAGACATATCAAGGCTGGATATTCATCTTATAACAGGCAGACATCATCAGATACGTGTCCAGCTTGCTTCAAGAAACATGCCGGTCGCTGGTGATGGAAAGTATGGTGGAAATATGGCAGCCCAGGCAGCTGGAAGGATAAAAGGCGCACGTATTAAGCGTGGATGCATAGCGTTATGTGCGGTTAGTCTTAAGGTTGATGGCAAGTTATATGAAGTGAAACCAGGATTTTAGATACAGGTATAAGATAATCACCTCTGTGGAATACTTCTACAGAGGTGATTATTTATGTGCAGAGAGGAAAGAAATGTAAAAGAAAATAAAGAAGAGTATCAAAAAGAATATCAAGATAAAGAATATCACAGGAAACTGAAATATCTTGCCGGGATTGTAGTTATAACGTTTTCTGTATATGCGAGCTTTAAATATCTTCTTGTATATGTGTGGCCATTCGTGCTTGGTGTACTTGCTGCGCTGCTGCTTGAAAAGCCAGTAAACAGTATATATGTGTGGATATGCAAAAGGATAAGGCTGGATAAAAGAAAAGTACATGTACAAATAATTAAAGAACATCGCATAAAAAGCATAATAGCCACAATAGTAATGTTAATCATATCTGTTGCTATAATAATATTGCTTGCTGCAGCAGTCATAACAGGAGCGGATGAGATAAGTGATTTTTTAAAGAACTGGGATTATAATACGATAGGTATAAGGCAGCAGACTGCCAGGATATGCCTTGAAGCGGATGATTTTCTTGGGCTTGATGGTGGATGCTGTCTTGATACGCTTATAATGTGTGGACGCAGGCTGGCAGGTATAATGCCTGAAAAGATATTTCATATATCTGTGCCTGTTATAAAAAATATAGTTATAGTGGCTGGAGGTCTGGTTGTTGGTTTCATATCAGTTATATATCTGTCAACAGATATGGATGAAATAAGGACACAGATACGTGACAGTGTGTTTGTGGAAGAGATAAGGATGCTGTGGCATGAGGTAAAGAGACTTATCAATGTATATTTTAAAGTTGAATTAAGAATCATGCTTATTAATTCAGCTATAAGCATGGCAGCATTTTTTATAATAAAAAGCCCATATGCAGTCATGCTTGGAATAATAGTTGGAGTTGTTGATGCGCTTCCGGTATTTGGAACAGGTACGATACTTATACCATGGATGCTGTTTAACCTGATTATGAAGGATTTCTTATCGGCAGGGGTTGTGCTTGTGGCATATGTAATAACTTATTTTGTACGTGAGATTATGGAGTCAAAATGTATGGGAGACAAGCTTGGAATATCGCCTTTTACAATGCTTGTTATTATATTTGTCGGGCTGCTTGTATATGGTATTCCAGGTTTCATAACCGGTCCTGTGAGCTTCGTTATAATAAAAGCACTGGTTTTAAGGCTTAGATGTGTTATGAAGATGGATGAAGCATAGAAAAAGGAATAAAAGAAAAAACGGAATATATGAAAAGTGCCTTGAAATTAATCAGGTCAGATGTTAAACTAATACAGATTATGTGACACATTTAACAGATAGCGCAGATAGCGCAGGAATGAGGTATATTTATGGCAGAGGATAAGAAGTTAGTAGAAGCGATTACTTCCATGGATGTAGACTTTGCACAGTGGTACACAGATGTATGTAAGAAAGCAGAGCTTATGTCATATTCAAGCGTTAAGGGATGTATGATATTCAAGCCGGCTGGATATGCAATCTGGGAGAATATAAAAAATGAGATGGACAGAAGATTTAAGGAAACAGGAGTAGAGAATGTATATCTTCCTATGTTTATTCCGGAAAGTCTTCTTGAGAAAGAAAAGGACCATGTAGAAGGATTTGCACCAGAAGTTGCATGGGTAACTTACGGCGGACTCAATCCACTTCAGGAGAGAATGTGTGTAAGACCAACATCTGAGACACTTTTCTGTGATTTCTACAAGGATGAGATACAGTCTTACAGAGATTTACCAAAGGTATATAACCAGTGGTGTTCAGTTGTAAGATGGGAGAAAGAAACGAGACCTTTCCTTCGTTCAAGAGAGTTCTTATGGCAGGAAGGACATACAGCACACGCAACAGCAGAGGATGCAGAGGCACGTACACAGCAGATGCTTAACCTTTATGCAGACTTCTGTGAAGAGGTACTTGCTATTCCAGTTATCAAGGGACGTAAGACAGATAAGGAGAAGTTTGCAGGTGCAGAGGCTACTTATACTATAGAAGCACTTATGCATGATGGTAAGGCACTCCAGTCAGGAACAAGCCACAACTTTGGAGATGGATTCGCTAAGGCGTTTGGTATACAGTATACAGATAAGGATAACAAGCTTAAGTATGTTCATCAGACTTCATGGGGAACAACAACAAGACTTATCGGCGCTGTTATCATGACACACGGTGATAACTCAGGACTTGTACTTCCACCTAAGGTTGCACCAGTTCAGGTTGATATTATTCCTATTATGCAGAAGAAGGAAGGCGTTCTTGATAAGGCATACGAAGTAAGAGATGCTGTCAAGGCAGCCGGTCTTAGAGTTAAGGTTGATGATACTGACAAGAACCCAGGATGGAAGTTCTCAGAGCAGGAAATGCGTGGTATCCCGGTAAGAGTTGAGATGGGACCAAGAGATATCGAAGCTAATCAGGCTATTGTTGTACGCCGTGATACAAGAGAGAAGATTACAGTAGCTATAGATGAGCTTGCAGTTAAGCTTCCAGAGATACTTGATACTATCCAGAAGGATATGCTTGAGAGAGCAAGAGCTCACAGAGATGCACATACATATGTTGCAACTAACTATGATGAGTTCAAGGAAACAGCAGCTAACAAGCCAGGATTTATTAAGGCTATGTGGTGTGGTGAGCAGGCTTGTGAGGACAAGATTAAGGAAGAAACAACTTGTACATCAAGATGTATGCCATTTGCACAGGAGCAGTTGAGTGATGTGTGCGTATGCTGTGGCAAGCCAGCTAAGAAGATGGTTTACTGGGGTAAGGCATATTAATCTGAGTTGATGAGATGAGTTATAGCTATTTTTATAATGGTGCTATAACGCAGAACTATAATATATAAGATAATGGCTTAAAAAGCTGGATTAGGTTATAAATATTATAGATACAATAAAAGCAGAGAAATACACTGGAGGAAGGTGTGTTTTTCTGCTTTTTATTACGTTAATTCCCCTCATATTTCCACACAAGGGGTTAAGGAATATCCGTAAGCAACCGATACATTAATCATAAAGAAATAAAAGCAAAGAATAAAGTAATGATAAAAGCATAGCTTTATGATAGAAAGAGAGGCGGTTAGTATGCGTATAGATGCTTATAATGCTGTCAGCCAGGTGTATAAGACAAGTGCTTATGCCAAGGATAAAAGTATTGCAGTAAAGAAGACTGAGAAGGATAAGTACGAATTATCAGATACAGCCAAGGTATACAATACAGCCAGAACAGCAGTTAATGAAGCTTCAGATGTAAGACTTGATAAGGTCAACGACATCAAGGCACGTATGTCAGCCGGAACATATAATATAAGTTCAGAGGCAGTAGCGGATAAGATGCTTGAAAGCATTTCAACATTAACATTTTAATATAACAGGATATAGAAGATAAGAGATATACGATATAGGATGTATATTAACATTACACGCAGACGGAGGGAGCAGAATGGCAAGCTTAATAGATTGTTTAATCGAAGATCTTACTAATGAGAATGATGGATATGAGAAGCTCCTTGACTTATCTAATGATAAGACATCTGCGATAGTCAGCGGAAATGTTGAGAAGCTTCAGGAGATATTCATAAGGGAGCAGAAGCTCATAGAAGAGATAGATGTATATGAAAATAAAAGACAGGAAGATGTCAGGGATATATGCAATGTGCTAAGACTTCCATATGAAGAGATAAGAGTTGAACATATAGTCCAGATACTTGAGAAAAAAGCGAAAGAGCATGATGCTCTTCAGGACATATATCTTAAGCTTAAAAGAACACTTAACCAGCTGACGGCGGTTAATGAGAATAATAAGCTGTTACTTAAAGAGTCTATGGATATGATTCAGTTCGAATTAGATCTGGCTAAGAATGCGGTGTTAAAGCCACAGACAGGTAACTATGGAAGAACAGCTTATGAGGAAGCGGAGATTACTGGTGCAACGGGTTTTGATGCCAAGCAGTAGTTGATAAGCTTGAAAGAATAAGATAAGTGACATATGCAAGTGGTGTATATAAGGATATATAGAGGCAGTTAAAAGCTTGCAGCAGAATATAAGCATAATCTGAGGAAAAGGATTGATACAGATTAAGGCTTGTAATACTAATAAAGGTAATAAGCTATATTTACATATGCTTTTTGGAGCAGATTAAGAATAGCTATCAAATAAATAAAAGATAATATAAGAATCACATTTTCAAAGGAATGAATTGGGATACTTAAGCAATTATTGGAATTAATGTTTAGGATCGTTCTTTGAGGATGTGATTTTTAAAGTGGAGGAACTATGGCAAACGGAATGGCATCGCTGATGGTTGGCTCCTCAGGACTGAGGTCAGCACAGACAGCACTTAATACAACAGCACATAACCTTTCCAATGTAAATACGCAAGGGTATACAAGACAACAGGTAACATTTACAGATACGACATATGCTAATGTATTCAGCAGCAGTATCGTGCCTGGCAAGTACGGACTTGGTGTAGATATAGGAGCAATAAGCCGTGTAAGGAATGATTTTATAGACAGGTCATATAGAACTGAGTATTCAAGACTGGGCTTTTATGAAAGTCAGGCAAATGCAGTGTATGAAGTGGAAGACTGGTTTGGTGAGATGCAGGGAGTTACATACCAGCAGCACATAACAGACCTTTATAACTCAATAAATGAGCTTACAAAAAAACCAACAAGTACAATAGCAAGATCCTCTCTTATACAGAATGCAACAGCATTTATAGACAGATCGCAGGCTATATATTCAGGACTTAAAGATTATCAGATAACGCTGAACACAGAAGTCAGCAGTATGGTAGATAAGATTAATGAACTTGGACAGAAGATATATAGTCTTAATAAAAGTATATCAAAGGTTGAGTCAGGAGGAGTTGAGCGTGCCAATGATCTTAGAGATACAAGAGACATTGCACTTGATGAACTGAGCCAGTACCTTGATATCGACTATTATGAAACAACAGATGGACAGATTATCATATCAGCTGAGAATATTCCGTTTGTATCAAAGAGCGAAGTAAATACTATGGATGTAAGACAGGAAGGTCAGTATGGACTGCTTATACCAGAGTGGCCAGCATATGAAAAGGATGTGTTCAGCTTTGAAAAAGCAGCATCCAATGCCAACAATAATGATAAAGGAAAGCTTAAAGGACTTCTTGTTGCAAGAGGAACTATAGATGTGAATTATCAGGATGTTCCTGTTATGCCGGATAAGTCAGATTATGACCTTACAACAGCAGAGGGTATGGCGCAGTATAACAGTGCTATGGATGATTACCAGAAACAGCAGGATTACTACAATAAGTATATAGAGCCTTCAGCTATCCTTAGTGCAATAGCAGGCTTTGATAAGCTTGTAAATGGTATAGTGACAGCCCTGAATGATGTTTTATGTCCTGAAAAGGAAGTCGAAACAACAACAGAGATGACAGATGATGAGGGTAATCCTCTTCAGGCAGATAAGTATGTATATAATGCTTCACAGTATGGACGACTTTATGACAGATTCGGTAATGTTGTTGAGGGAACTGACAATGGAGATGGAACTTATAGTTATACATCGGGAGAAAAGCTGTATATAGATGAACAGCATACAACAGCAGAAGATATAGACAGCATGACATATCTTATTCTTGATATGGACAAGGCTGGCTTTGGTACAGATGAAGATGAAACTGTAGGTGTTGAACTTTTTAAGAGAAAAGGTACAGAAAGATACATAAAGATTACAGGTGAAGATGGCACAACAACATATGTAAGAAATAACCTGAATGCAACAGGTTATGAAATAGATTATACACTTGGCAATCTTTTAGTTAATCCTGAAGCTTCACAGAATGTTGGAAAGATACCTCTTTCAACTATTCATGGAAAAGAAGACTTTGCAAAGGCAAACGAACTTATAGATACATTCAGCAACAAGTTTGCCTCACTTAATCCACAGGACTATGCAAAGGCGGATTTTAATACTTTTTATAATGATTTCATAGGTGAGTTTGCTACGATGGGCAGCGTACTTACAAAGTTCGTCAATAACCAGACAACTATGGTAAACGGCTATGATAATCAGAGATTACAGACATCAGGTGTATCATCAGATGAAGAACTTCAGAAGATGATTAAGTATCAGCATGCATATAATGCAGCATCAAGATATGTAAATGTTGTCAGTGAGATGATGGAGCATTTGTTAACATCATTAGGAGCCTGATGATAATATGTTGCAGAGGTAAAGGGTCAGAAGATCATTTTGTGTCTGCACGACAGACTTAACTGAAGAAGTAATAAAAGGCTATTATATATGAAAAGCTGCGAAAAAACGGCAGAATGGAGAAAAAGATATGGCATCTACATTTTTTGGCTTATCAATATCATACAAAGGATTACAGGCAGCGCAGACATCTATAACGACTGCGGCACATAACCTGTCTAATATAAATACTAATGGATATACAAAGCAGACAGCAGTTCTTCAGGCTTCAGATGCTTTAAGAACATTTTCAACATATGGAACTATAGGTTCTGGTGTTAACGTTGTTGAGATTAATCAGACAAGAGACAGTTACTACGACCAGAAGTACAGAAATAATATGTCTAATTATGGACAGTATGAATCTAAGAATAATTATATGACACAGATAGAAGATTATCTGAATGAATTCATACTTAATGGTTTCTCAAAGGAATACAGTAACTTCTTCTCAGCAGTAAACCAGCTTACTATAACACCAGGTGATGAGTCGGCAAAGAACCAGCTTATCAATAATGCAAAGAGTATGTCAGATTATTTTAACACTCTTTCAACTAACTTAAGAAATGTGCAGACAGATGCTAACAATGAGATAAAGGATACTGTAGATCACATCAATACACTTGCACAGAATATAACAGCGCTTAACAAGCAGATTAATCAGATAGAAGCATGCTATGGTGATGCTAACGACTTAAGAGACCAGAGAAACGCACTTGTTGATGACCTTTCAAAGTATATTGATATAACAACAAGTGAGGAGCCAATAGAAAACGGACTTACATCATTCCAGATAACTGTAAATGGACAGTCACTTGTTCATAACTATAATTATAAGAAACTTCAGGTGGTTGCCAGAGAAACTCCTAGAAATGACAGTGATGCAGCTGGATTATATGATGTACAGTGGACAGATGGCAATCCATTTAATATATACAGTTCATCACTTGGTGGACAGCTTAAGGCTCTTGTTGATATAAGAGATGGCTGTAATGGCGAGATAGAGTCAGTGGCAACTAATGAAGATGGTTCCTATAAGCTTGATAAAGACGGCAATATTATTACAGAAACTAATCCTCAGGTTGAAGATAATGTTAATTACAAAGGTATTCCTTACTATCAGACACAGCTTAACCAGTTTATACAGACATTTTCTGAAGCTGTTAACCAGATATTTAAGAGTGGATATGTGTCAGATGCCAGTACAGAGGATGAGGCTAATAAAGGTATTCCACTTTTTGTTGTTGGTGGAAGCTCAGGAAAGCTTACAGCATCAACAGTAACAGTAAACAGTGAACTCCTTGAGGATTCTAATAAGCTTGCAACTAAGACAGAGGTAAGTGATGGAGAAGGTAATGCGAGCATTATGGAAAAGCTTAATGCACTACAGTCACAGAAAATATTTGATGGTGGTACAGGAGCTTACTTCCTTGAAAGTATTGTCAGCGATATGTCTATAGATGCAGGAAAAGCTAAGTCTTTTCTGTCTAACTACAACAATATGAAGACAACTATCCAGAACCAGCGACTTTCAGTTATGGGTGTTGATACGGATGAAGAGGCAATGGATATTATGAAGTTCCAGCAGGCATATAATCTTAACTCAAAGATGATGTCAGTTATGAACCAGATATATGACAAGCTTATCAACCAGACAGGATTATAATAAATGAAGCTGAGAGGATATATTCAGTAACAATGGACAGATACGCTATTATAACAGCTGTAAATATGGAGGCTGTGAGAAGTTATAGCGTAATAAACATGGTGTTTATTGCAGAATAGAATTATAAACTAACAGTATATCAACATGAGAGGTGGAATATATGAGAGTTACTAACCAGATGATGATAAACAGCTCTATAGCCAACATTCAGGCTAATAAGAGCCAGATTAATACTATGGATACACAGTTATCTACACAGAAGAAGATAAATAAGCCTTCTGACGACCCTATTATAGCTATACGAGCATTAAGATTAAGAAGCAGTCTTGACCAGGTAACACAGTATGTAGGAAAAAATATACCTGATGCTTCATCATGGCTTTCAGTTACACAGGATGCACTTGACCAGGGCTATGATATAGTTTACCAGTTATATGGCTACTGCAATCAGGGCGCTTCAGATTCTTATTCATCTTCTGAACGTAATACTATTATAGAATCGCTTGATGAGTTAAAGAATTCTTATTATATACAGGGAGATGTCGACTACGCCGGAAGATATGTATTTACGGGGTATGCTACAGATAAGCCGCTTACATACCAGTCAGATGCGGCGGCAGCAGATGTGGATTATACTATTACACAGAAGTTTGACAGGGAAGGCATATCTGAAAAGAAGGTATACACTAATGCATATACTAATGAAGATATCATTAACCTTAATGTAAAAAAGGATGCCAACGGCAACATAATAACACCTAATGTTACAACAGTTCACAGGGTGCAGCTTGCTTATTCAGAAGTGGATGAAGATGGAACATTTAAGATTACAGATGCAAGTGGCAATGTTGCAACAGTGACAAAGAATGATGATGGAACTGCTAATGTAAGTGTTGTTGACAGTCAGGGCAATGCGATAGCTTCGCTTGATGATGGAAGTGGTAATCCTGTTAATATAACATTTACATCTGATGACAACTATGTGCCGGGTGATGATGAGATAACTATCAATACACAGCTTGGAGAAGTGCTTCTTGGTGAAAATGTATACAACAATACATACACTAACAACTCATTTTCAGTACAGTATGATAAGTCTAACTTCAAGAAGGGCGATGTTAACCCAACTATGTACTTTGACTGTGTAGACAATGTTACTGGCATAGTATATCAGAAAAAAGATGAAGATATTGAATACAATGTCAATTTTACACAGAAGTTAAAGGTTAATACACAGGCAAGTGAAAGCTTTAATATATATCTTGGAAGAAATGTGGATGATATTATGGCGGCTGTTCAGAATACCATAGACATTGAGAATCAGATTAAAAAAATTGAGAGCATGAAAAATGAGGAAAGATATTCTAGTACAGAAGACCAGAAGGCTCTCGATGACATACTTGAGGGACTTAACAAGCAGAACGACCTTGCAAAGGACCAGATGACAAAGGCATTTGAGAAGGGTATCGGACAGATGCAGGGCTATCAGGAACAGATATCGAATGCAAAGGCCGATGTAGGTAACAGAATACATAGACTTGACCTTACAAAGTCAAGACTTACAGAGCAGAAGACTAACTTTACAAGTCTTAAGTCAGAAAATGAAGATATCGACCTTGAGGAAGTAGTTGTAAACTATACAGCAGCACAGCTTGTATACAATGCAGCGCTTTCTGCGGCAAGTAAGGTTGTACAGCAGACATTGCTGGATTTTATAGGTTAAAATGTGTGTAAGCAACGAGCAGTGCCAGACAAAAGCCTGATAAAGAACAGCGCTTGCACAAAGTTATTTGTAAGGCTTTTGCCTGATAGGACGAACGACCGACAGTTAAAGAAAGCAGTTAGCTTTCTTTGACTTGTACGGCGGAGTAGAAAACTGTTTCAAAAAAACAAGGAGGCAAATATACCTCTCCTCACCAGAGAGGTTCGGATTTTTGCTTCGCAAAAACAAGGAGGTATATATGCAGGTTAACACTAAGTGGTTTGGGACTGTAGATATTGATGATAATAAGATAATTACATTTGACCTTGGAATAATAGGTTTCGAGTATTGTAAGCAATTCACACTGATATACGATGTGGATAAGGGGGATGAGGCAGCTATTATGTGGCTTCAGTCAATTGACGAGGCGGCACTGGCACTTCCAGTTATGAAACCTGAGTATATCATGAAGGGATATGACCCTGTAGTTGAGGATGAAATTCTTAATAACCTTGGTGGAGATATTAAGAACGCTAACCTTGCAGTATTCTGCACAGTTACAGTACCAGAAGACCTTACTAAGATGACAATTAATCTTAAGGCACCTATTATAGTCAATGCGGACACATTAAAGGGTGTACAGCTTATAGCTGATAATGAAGATTATGCTGTCAAATATCCTATATACAATATACTTAAGGAAAGGCAGGGTGAGTAGTATGCTGGCGTTATCAAGAAAAAAAGATGAAGCAATCATCATCAATGACGATATAGAGATTACCGTTATCGAGATAAAAGGTGATCAGGTAAAGTTTGGAATTACTGCTCCAAAGTCTGTTCCTATATATCGTAAAGAAGTATATGTACAGATAAAAGATGCTAACAAAGAAGCCGCCTCACAGAAGATAGATGTGGCAGCACTTAATAGTCTTTTTAAGAAGTAAATACAAATCCTTAACAGTGCGGGTAAGGGCAATTTCTGAGTATGGTATTATATTAATAATAGGCATATATTTAGGACTTGGGTGTTATTTTTTTGCTTTGCCTTGCCGATATAGGGTTTAAGAACTGAAAAGCTGAAGGTATAGTTATGCGGTCGGGAGATACCTGTCAAAGATGATATATTAAAGTGATATATACATATGCGGGCAGATAGATACGAATATTTATAGCGGCTATATTATATAGAAAGAAAAGGACTTCTCTCTAAGGCTTAAAGTTTAATATTAAAGATACATTGTTATACACGCACACGGAGGTGAAAGATAATGGGAATTGAAAAGATAAGTGGTCAGGCAGGATACCAGAGTCAGGCAGTGCAGGCAGCACAGGCAAGTAAGGTAAATGTCCAGCCATCATCAGAAACTAATAATTCGCAGGATTCAGTAAATAACTCAGCACATACAGCAGCAGTTATGCAGATAAGTTCTTCACAGAAGGCTAACACAGATGGAAGCAGCAATGGTGCCGATGTAAGTCCTAAGCAGCAGGAAGAACAGCAGCAGGCTTCTATTCAGAAGCTTAAGGATATTCAGAAGGTTATTAATCATAATACAGTGGCAGAGTTTGGATATAATGAACCTACTAACCGTATTACTATTAAGATTAAGGATAAAGATACCGATGAAGTAATTAAAGAGATACCGTCGGAGAAAGCATTGGAGATGCTTGCAAAAGCGTGGGAGCTTGCGGGTATTATGGTGGATGAGAAGAGATAGATAAGAGAGTATATTATGCAAGGTAGTTTGCAGAAATAAGAGATATTCACATAAAGATTGGAGGTATAATAAATATGCCAATAAGATTATCAGGTATGGTTTCAGGTATGGATACAGATACACTTGTAACTGCACTTGTATCAGGATATCAGACAAAGAAGGATAATCTGGTAAAAGCACAGACAAAGCTTTCATGGAAGCAGGAAAAGTGGAAGACTATGAATACAAGTATATATAGCTTCTACAGTGGAAAGTTATCAGCTGCCAGAATGTCTAGTGCATACAGTCTTAAAAAGTCAACAGTATCTAATTCAAGTGTGGCTACAGTTACGGCAAGTTCAAGTGCTGTTAGTGGAACACAGAAGCTTGTAGTAAATCAGCTTGCATCATCAGGTTATCTTACGGGTGGTACTATTTCATCAAGTGATGGTAGTAAGGTTACAGGATCAAGCAAGTTGTCAGATATTAAAGATTGTACAGCACAGGGCAGTATAACAGTGTCAGTTAATGGAAAGTCAAGTAATATTGATTTAACAGAAGATATGACAGTGAATCAGTTTGTAGCAAAGTTAAAGGATGCTGGAGTCAAGTTTTGATGAAAATAACCAGAGATTTTTTATTAGTTCCAAGACTTCTGGAGAGGCAGGTGATTTTAGTATTACTGTAAATGATTCAGATGGAAGAAATTCACTTAAGTCACTTGGATTACTTGCTAAGCCAGCTAAGGATTCTAAAGAAGCAAAAGAATATGAAAGGCTTGCTGGTTTACAAGAGGGAAATGCTGATTATAATGCTGAACTTGAATCTATGTATACTAAGGTTACAGCAGATGAAGTAGCTAAAAGCTATGCAGATAAATATAATGAAGCTAAAAAAGCATTATTATTACTGACAGAAGATGATACAAGTGTTTGGACTTCAGCTGAAGATATGCAAAACAAAATAAATGAACTAGATGATAAGTTAAATAATGTTAATTCTAGTGCTAATAAGTATGTTGCATATTTAAAGAAAGATGACGAAGGCAATGTTGTAAAAGATTCTGATGGAAATCCTGTATATGATACCAATAAAATGAAAGAAGATGACGAAGCCTTATATAATGAATATATTTCGGATAACAAGAATTTGACAAGCTATAAGGCGATGCTATCTGATTATAATAAGTATACAGACGTTATGTCAAAAACAGCAGATTATGTAACTATTGATGATGCAACAGGTGAAGCTGTGGCAGATGCTTCCAATGAAAAAGTATTAGCAGAAGTAACAAGCACTAATGAGACTGCAAAGAATGATGCAGAGGTAAGACTTAAAAGTAAAATAGAAGCAGCTTCTTCATATGCATCAGATGGTTATTCTTCTGATGCAGTAAAAATTGATGGTAAAGATGCTAAAATAAAGCTTAATGGAGCGGAGTTTACAAGTAACACAAGTACTTTTTCCATTAATGGACTTACTATTCAGGCAACAGAAGTAACAGGAGATGATAATCCAGTTACGATTACAACAGATACGGATGTGGATGCCATATATAAATCTATTAAGGATATGTTTACAGAGTACAATAAGCTTATAAAGTCAATGGATGAGGCTTATAATGCTGACAGCTCGAAAGGATATGAACCTTTAACAGATGATGAAAAAGATGCTATGTCTGATACAGAGGTTGAGAAGTGGGAGACTAAGATAAAGGATTCACTTCTTAGAAAAGATAGTACTCTTAATAGTGTTATTAATACTTTGAAGAACGATATGGCATCTTCTTTTACTATTAATGGCAAGAGCTATTCGCTTGCAAGCTTTGGTATAGCTACACTTGGTTATTTTACAGCAGGCGAAAATGAAAAAGGTGTGTATCATATAGATGGTGATAAGGACGATACATCAACATCAGGTAATGATGATAAGTTAAGAGCAGCAATAGCAAGCGACCCTGAAACCGTAGTTTCATTCTTTTCACAGTTATGTACAAAGGTGTATACAGATCTTGGAAATAAGATGGCGGCATCATCAGTAAGCAGTATATACACGGTTTATAATGATAAGCAGATGAACACACAGTATTCTGAGTATAACACAAAGATAAGTGAAGCTGCCGATAAGGTTACAACCTGGGAGGACTATTATTACAGTAAGTTCTCAGCGATGGAGTCAGCACTTGCAAAGCTTAATTCGCAGTCATCATCTTTATCAGGTCTGTTTGGAAGCTGATAATACAGTTTATAATAATATTAATTATATTAGTGCTCTTATATAGGATATAGATATATGTATACAATTCTTGTATAAGATTTTAGTTGAATTAACTGGCAATTAATGTATAATATTATTTGGAATATTTATTTAGATGTTAGTCTGGTGTTGTACATATATATGGATGTATTTGTACAACACCAGAAGATTGAATACAAGGATGTAGAAGCATCAGGAGAGGATAAGTTATGATATATAATCAGAATATGGCTCAACAGTATAATCGCAATAAGGTATTAACTGCATCACCAGCAGAACTTACGCTTTTACTTTATGAGGGAGCTATTAAGTTTTGTAATATAGCAGCAGTTGCGATAGAGAAGAATGATATGGAAAAGGCTCACACGAATATTGTTAAGGCAGAGATGATTATAGAAGAATTTCAGGCAACACTTAACCATAAGTATCCTGTAGCAGAAGATTTTGATAAGCTTTATAAGTATATATATGGATTATTAGTTGATGCCAATATGAGAAAGGACTTAGAGATTCTTGAACAGGCGACTAATGAGTTAAGAGGTATGCGTGATACCTGGAAAGAAGTTATGAAGCGTGCAGGAAGCAAGTAATTACAATGTGTAAGCTTATAACAGCAGTTACAGATTTCAAAGTTGAGGATGCATATGGAAACAAAGAATTATCTTCAGATAATGATAGATAGTCTTGAAAAGAAGAAGAAAGTCTTACAGGATATAGTTGATTATAATATTCAACAGGAGAATATTCTTCAGGAAAAAGAATTTGATGGCGATATATTTCAGAAGAATATGGAAGAAAAGTCAGCGTGTATAGATATTCTGAATTCACTGGATGAAGGATTTCAGTCGGTATATGACAGAGTCAGGGACGATATCCAGATGTATAAGCAGAACTATAAGGATGACATACAAAGACTTCAGGAGCTTATCAGGGAAGTATCATCATTAAGTGCAACTATACAGGCACAGGAATCAAGGAACAAGTTACAGATAGAAAGAAAGTTTCGTCAGCTCAGAGAGGAAACAAAGACTGCGAAGCGTAGTGTGAGTATGGCTAATAAGTATTATCAGAATATGAGCAGAGTAAGTAATGAACCTCAGTTTATGGATAAGAAAAAATAGCCTGATGTTTTTTATAAATTAGTTTATATTAGGACTAAAGTTAATGACGGAATGTCCGATATAATAAATAGCAGGAAATAATCCTGAAATAAAATTAATGGGTGGCAAGGAAGCCACCAAGAATTCAAGGAGGAAATTATTATGGTAGTACAACACAATCTTTCAGCAATGAACACTAACAGACAGATGGGCACAATTACAAGCTCATTACAGAAGTCTACAGAGAAGTTATCATCAGGTTATAGAATTAACAGAGCTGGTGATGATGCAGCTGGTCTTTCAATTTCAGAAAAGATGAGAAGCCAGATTAGAGGTCTTAACAAGGCTTCATCTAATGCTCAGGATGGTATTTCACTTATCCAGGTAGCTGAAGGTGCTCTTAATGAGACACATTCTATTCTTCAGAGAATGAATGAACTTGCTACACAGGCAGCCAGTGATACTAATACATCAATTGATAGAACAGCTATCTCAGCAGAGATGGATCAGTTAACATCTGAAATCAACAGAATTCAGTCAACAACACAGTTCAATACAATGAATCTTCTTGATGGCTCATTCAAAGGTGATCTTCAGGTTGGATCATTAAAGGGACAGACAATCAGCATTTCTATATCAAAGATGAATGCTGGTTCAATTGGTGTATCAGGTCTTAAGGTATCTAGCAACAATGTAGCTGGTGAAGCTATGAGCAAGATTCAGAAGGCTATTGAATCAGTATCTACACAGAGATCTAAGCTTGGTGCTATTCAGAACAGACTTGAGCACACAATCAACAATCTTGATACAACAAGCGAGAATACACAGGCAGCTGAATCACGTATCCGTGATACAGATATGGCTTCTGAGATGGTTGAGTACAGCAAGAACAACATCCTTCAGCAGGCTGGACAGTCTATGCTTGCACAGGCTAATCAGCAGAATCAGGGTGTTCTTTCACTTCTCGGCTAATTATTATTACTACTATAATAAAAAGAGCGGCTTGCCGCTCTTTTTTATTTGATATTTGGGCTCTTTGTGGTTCTTTGTCAAGGGGTGAGGGAAAGTTTAGAACCATTTGAGTTTTCTGACAATCATATTATAGATAATATAGTGTTTGTAATATCATTAAGAACATCCGGTTTGTTATATGGAAGAATAGCATTTCTACATTCTGTTGGATTAAAATCGGGAATGGAATGTAGAGCCATATAATTCAATATATCAGTAAGTTCATTCTGTGAGTCGTATAGATAGCCATTAGCGCCATTACATATGATATCGACAACTCCATCTACTTTTGTGGATATAACAGGTATTCCACTGGCAAGTGCCTCATAACATACAAGAGAAAAACCTTCATACTCTGAAGCTATAATCAGAGCAGCAGGTGATTGTACATAGTCCCATGGTCTGGGCTGCCATCCTGTAAAGTGGATTTGGTCTATAAGATTCAGTTTCTTTGTTAAATCTTCAAGAGAATTTCTTTCATTTCCATCGCCTATTATTGTAAGTTCCCATTTATCAGTTGTGTTAGAAATAGCATTAATAATTAATGATATATTCTTTTCCTGAGATAGTCTTCCTATATAATATAAATTCCTGCTTTTTGTATTGTAATGAGAATAGAAATGTAAGGAATCAATATCAATCGGATTTTTAACCAGCCTTATATTAATATCCGGATTAAATGAGTGTATTATATGATAATTCGACCTGCTTAGTACAAGTACAAGGTTGGCATAATTAAGACACTCTGGTCCACCAGCAGCATTATCATCATATGCTTTGATTGGAGCATGCAGCCAGCTTATTATTTTACTTGTCATATTAGTTTCTAACAGTGCTAGTTTTATAAACATTGTAAGCATAGGAAAAGGTGTGGCAATTATAATATCAGGTGCTCCCAATGATATAAGATATTGCTTGCAAAGAGGAATATATTCAGTAACATCATTTAAAGGGGTGCTTTGGGATATAGTATAGAATTCAATATCAGGATGAACCCAGCGGTTGCTGGCTTTGCTAAGCTGTATTACACGTACACGTATATTTTGTTGCAATAATGAAAGAGCAGTGTCATTAAGGACTGATTCTATGCCGCCATGTGAGCCATATGGAACAAGAAAATCAATAGTGTATGTATATTTAGTCGAACTATCATTCGTGTTATCAGTAGAAAGCTTCATTACAATATCCTCCGTGATTGCAATTTGTTAAAATATAGTATAAAATACACATGTAATTATAAAAAAATATGTAAGAAAATGCAAAAGCTTATTAATTAATTACAGAAGAATCCGATATAAAATAAAGAGGATTAAATTTTATATATTTATAGGATTACATAATCAAGGAGGATTATAATATGGTTGTACAGCATAACCTTTCATCAATGAATACTAATAGACAGTTAGGTACAGTGACAGAGGCAATGTCCAAGTCAACAGAAAAACTGTCATCAGGTTATAAGATTAACAGAGCGGCTGACGATGCTGCTGGTTTATCAATATCAGAAAAGCTTAGAAGTCAGATTAGAGGACTTGATAAGGCAGCTTCTAATTCACAGGATGGTATATCTCTTATTCAGGTAGCAGAAGGTGCCCTTAATGAAACACATTCAATTCTGCAAAGAATGAATGAGCTTGCTACACAGGCAGCTAACGATACTAATACATCAGTAGATAGAACAGCTATATCGGCAGAGATGGATCAGCTCACATCAGAGATTAACAGAATTCAGTCGACAACACAGTTTAATACAATGAATCTTCTTGATGGAAGTTTCAAGGGAAAGTATATTCAGGTAGGAGCTAATAAAGGACAGACACTTACTATATCAATTAGTCAGATGAATGCAGCATCAATAGGCGTAAGCAAGCTTGATGTAAAAAGCAATTCAAAAGCTGGTGAAGCTATGAGTAAGATTCAGAAGGCTATAGAATCAGTTTCAGCTCAGAGAGCTAAGCTTGGTGCTATTCAGAACAGATTAGAGCATACAATCAATAATCTTAATACAACAAGTGAGAATACAGCTGCTGCAGAATCACGTATCCGTGATACAGATATGGCAACAGAGATGGTTGAGTATAGCAAGAATAATATATTACAGCAGGCAGGTCAGTCTATGCTTGCACAGGCTAATCAGCAGACACAGGGTGTATTATCACTTTTACAGTAATTGATTATATTATAAGATATTTTTGACCAATGATTGCAAAGTCAGTCATTGGCTTTTATTTTAGACAAATGTGTTTTAACAGGAGATTATGAATGAATTTGGATAAAAGTTACTTTGAGGATGAGGTAAGAGATGGTTTCTATGTACCATCGGATATAAAGCATGCATGGGCAGCGCAGCTTGAAGTGCTTAAAGATGTAGATGAGGTGTGCCGTAAGCATAATATACAATACTTTGCAGAATGGGGAACACTATTAGGTGCAGTACGTCATCATGGATATATTCCTTGGGATGATGATATGGATATCTGTATGAAAAGACAGGATTATAACAGATTTTTGCAGATTGCAGAAAAAGAGATGTCAGAGGGATACCAGTTATTTAATATTAATAGTGATAAAGAAAATGATAATATGCTTACAAGAATAATAAGCGGAAGGACTATAAGATTAGATAAAGCGTATCTTGAAAAATATAATGGATTTCCTTTTTCTGTAGGTTTAGATATATTTCCACTTGACTTTATAGCACCAACAAAAGAAGATGATGACTTTCAGTGTGAGCTTATAAAGATAGTAAATGATGTAGCACAGTTTGGACGTGAAGTAAATGCTATGGATACGGAGGCAACAAAGGAAATTCTGGATATATTTGAGGAGCATATTCAGAAAGTTGAACAGTTATGCGGAATTAATATAGATAGAAATAAAGATATTGTCCAACAGATGAATGTGCTTATAGACCGACTTAGTTCATTATATACAGAAGAAGAGTCAGAGTATATTACAATAATGGCAATATGGGTTGATAATAGAAGTTATAAGCTCCCTAAAGAATATTATCAAAAATCAATAAGACTTCCTTTCGAGAATATAGATATACCAGTTCCATATGCTTATGACAGTATATTGAAGAAAAAATATGGGGACTATATGAAACTGGTTCATACATGGGATTCACATAATTATCCATTCTATATAAGACAGGTTGATATATTAAAGACAGATACAGGGCTGGAACTGTGGGGATATCATGACACATATGTTGATTATAAGAATTATAAGAAGCTGATTAGTGACAGGAGAAATATTAACTGCATTAGAAAACAGATGTCAAAAAATAATGGAGTTAAAAAAGTGGTGTTTATGCCATATAAGGCAAGTCTGTGGTATATGATGGATGGTTTGTGGAATGAATATAATAAAAAGCAGGATGTGGAAGTAAAGGTTGTGCCAGTGCCTTATTATTATAAAAATTATGATGGAAATGCGGAGGAGTATATAGATACTGATAGTTATCCGGATTATATAAATATAATCTCATACAAAGAATACGATTATAAAGAGGATATGCCAGACGAGATTATTATTCAGAATCCATATGATGGTAATAATATGGCAGGAACGGTTCATCCTGATTATTATGCGAAAACACTTGCGTTGTATACAGACAAGCTTACCTATATTCCTTACTTTAAGACTGATGAGATAGATGAAAATGATATGAGAGCATATCGAAGTATGTATGCATATGTAACAATGCCGGGAGTAATATATGCTGATGAAGTTATTGTACAGTCGGAGGCGATGAAAGAACTTTATGTAAAGAAATTAACAGACTTTTTTGGAGATGAATCTAAGGAAGAATGGAATTTGAAAATACAAGGTTATGGATATAAGTGGCTGGATGATATTAAAGTTGTAAGTAGTATATACAAGTTGTCAGATATATGGAAGGAAAGATTAAAAAAGCCGGATGGAAGTTATAAAAAGATAATATTGTACTATATAGGTATTAACGGCTTCTTGGAATATGGCATAGATATGGCATCTAAAATACATAGAGCTATGGATGTATTTATGGAAAATAAAGATAATGTTGTATGTATGCTTTCATTTGAAGGTGATATGAAAGATATTCTAAGCACAGAAGATGAGAGACTGCTGGTGGCTTATAAGGATATAGAAGATAAGTACAGGGATTATATTGTAGCAAATAACGAACTCCGCGTAGCAATAGAGGTGTGTGATGCATATTATGGTGATGCAAGTTCAGTTGCGCAAAGGTGCCGTAATGATAAGAAGCCGGTTATGATACAGGATGTTAGTATTTGACAGTGAGAGCCATTCGGGCCGTTATGGTTCGGATGGCTTGTCATTTATGGTTAATAAATATTATATATAGAGGATATGTTATGGATAATAAAGAATATAAAAAAGAAATGCAGGATATTATAATAAATCTTTTAAAACAGGATAATTACACTGAGGCATATGATGCATTTGTAATGTATGGGAAGGTATATATATCAGATGAATTCATAGAAGAATACAAAGACATATTATATAATTATGGTCCGAAGGTGTCTGTTATATGTATGAATTGTGAAGATGAGGTAGTAGACAATTTTATTAAAAAACAGAATTATAGCAATTATGAAATTGTCAGGACAACTAAAGAAGATAGTTATAAAGATATTATTGATTATATGAAGAATACAGACAGTAAATACATAACATTTCTTGAAAATAATGCTATATGCAGTCCATCTAAGATATCAAAGTCTGTGTGGAGGCAGGAATTGTATAAAGATATTCAGATAATAAATGCTTCATGGCAGTATATAAATTCTGATACTGTAATTGCTCATCCAGATATTGTGTATAAAAATATAATGAATGACAAATTTTACTCAGGATATAAAATAATAGAGCAGAGTATTATTTGTAATGACAATATATATGGTTCGTTATCAAGCATAATGGTGTCAACAGAATACATAAGAAATGTAGATGTGAAGGAACCTTGTTATAATTCAGACAGGATTAACAGATTGGCATTGTTATTCCAGTTATTAATGAATGCAAATATGGCATATATTAATGAGGGATTATTATCATTACAAGTTGATTATGACAAACAAAAATATAATAAGGACAGAGAAGCTTTTTATACATTAATACAGGATATTATGCCGGATGTGTATGAAGAGGTAGGCGAAAGGGTTAGAGGAGAAGTTTTGTCATCTAAGGAATTAAAGGAAGTATATAATAATAAAAATATAGCAAAGAGTATCACATTTATATATACAGATAAAGGTGAATATTATAATGTAAAACCTATTGGGGATGAAGCAGTAAAAAGAGGATATTCAGTTAAATATACAGAAAATATTAAAGAAAAAGCAGAAATTGGAATATACTGCCAGCATGTGTGTTACCCAGAGAATTCCCGGTTTTCAATGATATTATTACATGATATGGCACAGGGACATAATAGATGGCCTAATATATGGGAAATAGAAAGATGGTCAAAGTTTGACGTAGGTATTCTGCCCGGAGTATCATGGTCAGAACGTTTAAAACAATGTGCATGTATGGATTATGTCAATCCAAGAATAGGTGCATATGAACTTGGTTATCCCAAAAGTGATATTGTATATGATGAAGGAATAAAGCAAAGAACACAAGAGCTTAGGAAAAAGTTTAATATGAAATATGATTATACGATTTTGTATGCACCTTCATGGGAGTATTTTAACAAGGAGGATGATTTTATTAAGGCATTGTCCTCTCTTAAGGTTAATCTTGTTGTAAAGCAGGCATCATGGCCGGAGTCTTATAGCTGGGTAACGGATAGCATCAATGAAATGAGGAAAATGCATGAAGGTATATTAGATAATCTTTATTATATTGAAAGTGAAGAAAGTATCATGGTTGCACTTGAGATGTGTGATATGGTAGTGTCAGATGAATCCAATGTAATGGCAGAGGCTCTTATGTTGGGAAAACCAAGTGTTGCAGTAACTGACTGGCTGATACCTGATAAAAATCCACCGAGATGTGCTGATGTCACTATGGATTATGTAATAAAATGCAGGAAAGCTGAACTTAGGGAGACAGTTGAAAATGTAATGAATAATCCAGATAAATATAAGTCTGTTATGGATAATGGTAAAAAATTATATAGTAATCAGGGAAATGTATGTAAGGATATAATGGATTTAATAGATTACTATACACAGAATGGTGATAGTGATTCATTTATGGATAAAAAGATAACGGTTGATTATAGCAGGTGTGGGTTGTGGATTTGAGGTGATAAGCTGATATATTGATTTGATAATGCGTATTACGCTGTATAAATAATATATAATAATACATATAATATACAGGCCATTCGAATCGTTAGGATTCGGGTGGTTTTTTGGCGTTTTATGAGAAGAGTTGTGTTTAAAAGTTCACTGTAAAATGTTGAATGAATATAAAATGTCCCATAATATTGACTTTTGTCCCAAAATATAATATCATAATGAATATAAGCATATTAAATTTATCTGTAATATAGAAAGGAACCCCGTAATATGAAAAAGCAAAATGTTTTAAATCTGATTAAATATCATGTTGAAAGGAATGAAAATGGTTTTAGAAATGAAGCTATTAATATTGCAAGATATTTTGATAGTATTGGGGATGACCAGCTTGCTGAGTATATTATGAGCTTGATTGCCGAATCCAATCTATACACACCACAGGGGAGAGATTTTGAAAGTGAATATTTAAAACAAATAGAAACAAGCACAGTTCAGCCGTTGTATCTGCCATCGGCAATATCAGATGACATAAAAGGAATCATTAATGCAGTGAATCATAATATTGGTATTAATAAATTTTTATTTGAAGGAATGCCAGGAAGTGGAAAAACAGAAGCTGTTAAACAGGTTGCAAGATTACTTGACAGAACATTGTTTTATGTAGATTTTGAAAATCTTATTGATAGCAAGCTTGGGCAGACTAATAAGAATATTGCAGCACTTTTCAATGAAATAAATATGCTTCCACAGCCAGATAAAGTGGTTGTATTATTTGATGAAATTGATGTTATAGCATTAGATCGTATAAATAGTAATGATGTGCGTGAAATGGGAAGGGCAACATCGGTTATTTTAAAGGAATTAGATCGTTTGACAGATTTGAATAAAGAGATTGTTATCATTGCAACAACCAACTTATTTTCCAGTTTTGATAAAGCTTTAGTTAGAAGATTTGATGCGGTTATTAATTTTGACCGCTATACTAAAGAAGACTTAATAGAGGTTGCAGAATATTATTTTACTTCATTTGTTAAGAATTTCAAAGGAATATCAAAGGATATACGTTTGTTTAGAAAAATAATGAATGTGGCAGAGAAAATACCATATCCTGGAGAACTCAAAAATATAATAAAAACTTCACTTGCATTTAGTGATGTGAATTCAGAAAATGATTATCTTAGAAGGCTGTTTAATAGTATGATAGGTAATGTTGATGAAATAGATGTTTCACAGCTGCATAAAATGGGTTTTTCTGTGCGTGAAATAGAAAAACTTAAGGGAGAGTCTAAAAGTAGTGTGTCGAGAAAGCTAAATGAATAAATTAATTAAAAACATGTGGCAATAGAAATTGATATTATTGAAAAATTTGCTTACATTGGGAGGAGAAATGGAATGAATAATGTATTAGAATTAAAGGGAAAACGTTTTGAACAGGCTGCAAAGACTGGTGGAGGTGGCGGTGCTGCCATGAATAGCAAGATAACAGTTACAAGTGAGCATATTTTGCGACTGATAGAAAGACTGAATCAACTAAAGAACTTCTGGCAAAACGAAAATCAGCCATTTAATGGGGCATTAATTAGTGTGTACTATAACAAGATAGTAGCTAAAACAAACAGAATTGCAGGAATATTCAAAGGGGAAAAATCAAATTATGCGATTGTCGGTGCTAAATTCAATCCAGATAAAACAAAGCATATTATAACATATTTTTTAGATTTATCAGATATAGATAATAGCATTTCCTTGCTCTGCAAGGCTGAGAATATTTTAAGGTTATACTTTGAAGGTGCGATTTCTAAGGAAATATTTGATAATCGTAAAACGTTTGATGCAATAGATTATAAGGAATTGAATCTAAGTAAGTCGTTGTTTAGACAGATTATAGCAGATGTATCATATATCGAAGATTTTGATGTTGAATTAGCTGATAAACACAACAAAGAAAGCATTATTACAATATACGATACGGGTGTAGATATTAAAAAAATATTTAAAAGTATCGGTATTGATATCTTATCAGCCAGAGTGCTGGATAATAGAACAGTTTATTTGGATGTAAACCAATTAAATCTGTTATATGAAAAAGCACCTTATCTGGTTGCAATGTCAACGGAAAATCTTTCAGAGTTATCGCCAGAAGATTTTATAGATAAGTATGAAGAACAACAGGTAACGATTCCAGCTCCGAAATATGAACCAGTTATAGGAGTTATTGATACATTGTTTGATGAAAGAGTATATTTTGGTGAGTGGGTTGACTATCACAAAATGATAGATGACAGACTTCCAGTTTCTTCAGATGATTATCGTCATGGAACAGCTGTATCATCAATCATAGTAGACGGACCGAAGCTGAATCCATGGCTTGATGATGGATGTGGGCGTTTCAGGGTCAGACATTTTGGCGTGGCAGCAGGTGCCCAATTCTCTTCATTCAGAATTATAAAATTTATAAAAAGTATTGTTGAGGAAAATAAAGATATAAAGGTATGGAATATTTCACTGGGAAGTAACCAGGAAATAAATGATAATTTTGTTTCAGCAGAGGGAGCGGTTCTGGATCAGATACAGTATGAAAATGATGTTATATTCGTAGTAGCAGGAACTAATAAGCCTAATACTAATGTTGTAAAAATAGGTTCACCTGCTGATTCTATTAATAGTATGGTTGTAAATGCGGTAACAAAGAGTGGATTATCTACACGATATTCAAGAAAAGGTCTGGCGCTTTCTTTTTTTGCAAAACCGGATGTAAGTTATTATGGTGGCAGTGAGGAACAGTATATACGTGTATGCGAACCGCTCGGAGAGGCTAATGTTGCAGGAACGTCCTTTGCAGCACCATGGATTGCAAGAAAGCTATCATATCTGATAGATATATTAGGGTTAAACAGGGAACTTGCAAAAGCTTTGATTATAGATGCTGCAAGGGGGTGGAATGAAGCACCAGGACCTGAAGAGGTAGCGCTTTATGGACATGGTATTGTACCTATAAGAATTGAAGATATTGTCCAGACGAAGGATGATGAGATTAAATTTTTGGTAACAGATGTCAGTGAAAAATGGAATACATATAATTACTATTTTCCAATACCACTTAAGGATAATTATTATCCGTATTTTACAAGGGCAACAATGTGTTATTTTCCAATATGTGACCGTGCACAGGGTGTTGATTACACAAATACAGAACTTAACCTTCATTTTGGCAGAATAAAAGATAATGGCATGCTCAATGAGATTAATTCAGATAAGCAGAATCTGGATGAAATATTGGACGGAGAGAAAAACTTTATTCTTGAGGGTGAGGCACGAGAAAGATTCCGTAAATGGGATAATGTGAAATATATATCTGAGGTTATTAATAAAAAAAGAATTCCCAAGAGATCATATAGAAATAAAAACTGGGGAATGGAGATTAAAACCAACAACAGATTGGACTACAAAGATGGTGTGGGACTGCGTTTTGGCGTTGTTGTGACATTAAAGGAAATGTATGGTGTAAATCGGATAGAAGAATTTATCAGAAACTGTCATCTGAATGGCTGGCTTGTGAATAAAATAGATGTTCAAAATAGGATTAATCTTCATGAAAAGGTTAATGAGGAGATTGAGTTTGAATAATGAATTCTAATGATTGCATGGAAGCAATACATAATATATAGATACAAGATTTCAAGCCATTCGAATCATTAGGGTTCGGGTGGCTTGTTTTTTAAATGGTAGGGTTTGGTAGTTTAAAGTTCACTATAAAAACGAAGTAGAGAGGAAATATATGATGAACGAAACAATAAAATTGCTAGCAGGAGGTATAAGTGCCATTATTCCACCTGAATATATAGGGCAGAAGCTAATTGAAAGTGGAACAGGAATACTTTGGAAAAAATTAAAAAAACGGCTTGAAGGTGATAATAATGCAGTGGGAGCAGGCTTATATGATGCTATAGAGCATAGTGTGGAGGCGTATGCCAATACCCATACACATAATAAAGATGATATAGCAGTATGTTGTGAAAAGTTATATTTTGAATGGATGCAGAATAACAGTCTTAAAGATGATTCAATCAAAAAAGCATTATCCACGCTTAGTGTACAGCCAATAGGAGAAGTTCAGGTCGAAACTTGGAAGAGTTTTCTGGAAAGGGAAATTTTAAAAAATGATGAACTTAGAAATTGGATAGAGCATAAAAGTATAGAAAATATTAGTTCAAAGTTAGATTGTATTAGGCAGGAAATAAAAGAAATGCCAGCTTCATTAAAGAGATGTGAAATATTAGAGAATATGTATAATATATTCGAGGATGAAGAGTATAAGATTTATATTAAAAATATGCATGATGCATATAGAGAATCTGTAATGGGCGAAAGCTTTGGATTGAATAAAATATATACAGATTTACATGCCATTATATGCGATAACATAGAACATACAGAAAAAAAGGTTGAAAATATTGCAGAATATATATGTAAATGGCTGAAAGATAAGCAATACAGCAATGATATATATATCAATAGTATGCTGCTTGTATATGGAGAGCCTGGCAGTGGTAAGTCTTCAGTGTTAAAGAAAGTAGTCGATGAATTAACCAATGGTGTCAAGGACAAAAAAACAATAGTTCTTTCAATTAATTTATTTGAAGTAACATTTGTTGATGCAAAGACAGCATTAGATGTTGTAAAACAATATATTAAGAATGGGTATCCTTGGTTTTATGAAGCCGATAACAGATTAGACAGGATTCTTATATTAGACGGATTGGATGAAATAAAATATAAGGTTTATGAAAAGTCGCAGGAGTTGTTAAGAGAACTTGAAGGCGAAAAATGGAAGTTTGACTGTAAGGTGATAGTGAGTGGAAGAACGCAGGCAGTCAGAAAAGCAAAAGAAAATATATATAATTATATAGATGTAGAAATATTACCACTTTATATAGATGAGGATGAAAGAAAAAAATATATAAATAAAGTTGTTGATGAAAATAATTTATTAGAAATAGACCTGCGGTTAGATTATTGGGACAAACTTCAGAAAGAATTTAATATTATTCAGAATATGCCTTTACAGAACAGCAGATTTGATGAGATCAGCAGACAGCCATTGCTATTATTTCTTATTATGTGGACGGCTAAGTATTCAAATATTGATTTGATGGAATTAAAGAATACAGCAGAACTGTATGACAAAATATTTGAATGTATATATACAAGAGAATATAGTAGAAAAAAAGCCTATGGGTTAAAATATAAAGCTGAATATTCAGAGTATCAAAAAATGCTTGCTCATCTTGGTGGATGTGCATATAGGAATAACAGTAGAAGTGTATCAGCAAATACAATATATGAATATTGTACAGTCATGGATGATAAAAAATTATGTGAAAACTGGATTAAATTACATCAAGATGATAATCCATCAAAGCTTGTATTGCTTTTTTTCTTAAGAGAGAATTATAAAAATGGTAATGCTAGTAAAGGTACAATAGATGAGCAGAATACAGAGATAGAATTTATGCACAAGACATTCTATGAATATCTTGCAGCTATTGAGATAATACGCTTAATGTATGAATATACTAAATCGGATGATTATGATAAAAAATTAAAGCAAGTGTTTTATATGTTTAGCCAGAATAGAGTAGATGATGTAATAGCGGATTTTGTAAAGGAAATAATTCTGAATGAGAACCTGATGTTTGGAGATGAGGTAATAACATTAGCAAAATATGATAGCATATTAAGTGAAATAGTAAGTAGCGCATATAATGTGAATTATCCAGTGATGATAGGAACAGGTGATCTATCACAATATATATATGTCAGGAATTATCAAAATTTAAAGAATATTGTGCTTACGTATGAAAAAAGTATATCAGAGCTAATAAAAGGAACAGCTGATTTTATAAATATGAGTGAAAATAATATATATAAGCTGCAACTTGAAAATATGGAATGGAATGATGTTAATATTGCATCATGGGTGTTGGATTATTGTAATATGAGCGGAAGTCATATGGAAAATGCAATATTGAGTGGTGCCTCATTTACATATAGCAATATGCAAGATGCAATATTAATGATGGCAACGGCTGATAGAACAGACTTTAGTAATGCAACATTAGATGGAACAGATTTTACTAATGCATATCTTGCAGTAGCCAATTTTTCAGATGTTGAAATGGAAGAAACTGTATTTGATATAACGAATATTGAAGGCGGATATTTTAATGATTCAATACTTACTGATGTGAGTTTTGCAGGTGCAGATTTGACAGCTGCTAATTTTGACTATGCAACTTTAACGGGAGTTGACTTCAGAAGTGCTGATCTTACACGGGCAGATATGACAGGGGTTACAATAAATGATTGCAAATGGGAAGCCTGTATAATGGAAGATGCCATATTAGCAGATGTAGATATAAGTTCTTTTAATCTTGAAGATGAGGCAATAGTTAAAATGCTTGCACAAGCGGATTTGTCAGATGCGATATGGGATAATGTTACGGAGGAACAGGAGAGAAGATTGTTTGAGGAGAAGGAGATATATGATAAGGGAATTAGAGTAGAAGGATATTCGGTCTGATGGTTGCTTTTTGGCTTTCGGTTACAATTTTAAAATGATTTATATCACAAACCGAGAGGAGCTTTTTGATTTTAGTGATAAAAATGCTGTATTTATGCGGCTTTTGGCGTTTCGCAAAAGCCTAAATATATACCAAATTTTATAAGGAGAATGAACGTATGAAAAAAATAACCATTTTTTTGGCATCATCTGTATTAGAGTTTAGAGCAGAACGTAAAGAATTGGGAGATTTTATACGTTCGTTGAATAACATATATATAGAAAAGGGAATTTATTATGAATTTATTGTTAGTGAAGATGTTAGTAATGCTGTAGATAAAAAGCGTAAACAAGAACAATATAATAAGATAATAGAACAATGTGATTATTTTTATATACTTATAGGTAGTACGATTGGTCGATATACAATGGAGGAATTTAAAATTGCTTTAAGAAATTTTAAATTGCACGGATATCCTAAAATATATACATATTTTATTAATAGTGAAAAGATCTCAATTGCTGGCGAAGCTATTGTTAGTGATTTTAAAAAAGAATTAGAACAGAATATTGGACATTACTATAATGTATATAAGAATATTGATTCAATAAAGTTAAATTTGTTGGTTGAATTATTAAGAGATTCTTTTGTATATAATGTAGAGCAAGATAAGAGTGAACTTAAAAGTGGCGATATTTTATTTAAGAATAATTTATATGGGATTACAGATAAACATAAAAAAATAATGAATGATGAACTGTCATTTATAGAAGAAAAAGCTATACAAGAATTGGAAAAGGAAAATGTCAAAGGTGCATTAGATATTTTGCGTGGTTCTAAAAGAAAAAATAAAATTAGGAACATCATTGAATCAATTGAAAATGAAAAAAAAGATATTTCACAATATATATCGGAAAAATATTTATTGATTAGTATGCTTTGTAATTCAGAAATGGATGAAAATGTAATGAATGAAATTATAGAAATATATAATGAATTATTAACTTTATCCATAAAATATAGTGTATCTTATAATATAATATATGAATATGCAGCATTTTTATTCGAATATAAGCATTATCAAGAAGGTTTGCGTTGTTTAAAAGAATTATTGAAAATTGAAGAAAATAGTAAATCATGTAACGAATATGAAAAAGGTATTACATGGAATCTTTTTGGATTGTTATATTGGGGGGATAAACAATATTATGAATCAAAAAAATGTTATGAAAAAAGCTTATCATATTTAAAAAATACACTTAATGGTAATTGCAATAGAATATTTTATTGGTATTGTTATAACAATTATGCTATATTATTAGATGATATGAACTTAAAGAAGGAAGCTATTGAGATTTATAAAAAAATTTGTGAAGAATTCGAAGAAGAATTAATAATTATAAATCAAAATAAAAAAATTTATATAACAATTATTCATAATTATGCTTGTTTGTTAATTGAAAACAATAGAATAATAGAAGCAAAAGATTTATTAGAGAAAGTATTAATGATTATTTCTACGTATGACGATAAAAAATTAAAAGTAGTAGTTTATAACAGTATTTCAATTTTATATAAAAATTTAAAAAATAAAGAAAAATCACTCATATATTTTCAAAAAGCTATTCAATTATGTGAAGAATTATGTGATAGTAATTTTTGCTTAAACGCAGAAGATCTTTCAATTATTTATAATAATTATGCAATAAGTATTATAGATATAGATTTTGATGAAGCAAAAATATATTTTAAGAAATCAGTTTATTTGTTAGAATTGTTATCATATAATCTTAGTGATAATTATAGTGAAAAAATTGCAAGAGAATTATTTAATTATGCAAGTTCATTACAAATATATGGTGAGAAAGAAGATGCAGTTGATATATATAAGAGAGCGTTAAGTATTTATTTAAATTTAATTAAAAAAGGGAATGATATATATAAAATAAGATATGCTGAATTGTGTATCTGGTTGGCAGTGTTATTAGAGGACTTGAATGATTGCTTTGGAGCTAAAGAGTTTTATTTTAAAGCATATGAAATGTATAATAAATTGTCATATAATAAATTGAAGACCTATGAAATTGATTATGCAATATTATGTATGAAAATGGGATTGTTTATGTATGAAAAAGATGCTAGTTTATTAGCAGTAAAAAAAATTCTTAATGATGCGCAGAGGATATTTATTAATTATTCGGATTATGAAGAATATAGTGTATTTATTAAGACAATATTAAAATATATTGATTAATCCTAAATTATTCACGGCATTGCCGTGAAAGTGGCTGAAAGCCACATGGTTTCTGTATCTTAACTGAGTATTGCTTTTTGCTTATTAAGTGAATGAAAAAAGAGCATCTATTTGTGGCAAAATTAAGGTGACAAATCAAAATAAATACCAGCACAAAGGAGCTCTTTATGAGTATTGTAAACACCTTAGTTTTAGAAAGCAATAGCCAGATTGAAATAAATTTCGATGGAGGTGATTTATCCTCCGATGCAGGCTTATTTCTTATCAAAGAATTTGTAAGTAAAATGGGCATTGACAGACTTTTTAAGTCATTCTATTAAGACCAATCATTCTGCATCATTTAGATATCACACTGACAAGGATAATCTCCTTCAGATGATATATATGATCATTGTTAGTTACTTTGAAGAAGATGCTTCAGATGAACTTACCAATAATCATGTGTTTAAAGTCGTGCTGGACAAAGAGGCTTTGGCATCATAGCCAACTATTTCAAGATTTCATAATCGTCTGGATGAAGATTACTTAAATCAGTTCCTTTCGATAAGCTGAATTCTTAGAAAGAAAATCTACAGAATTAAGCTGCCTGAGTCTGTCATACTGGATTTAGATTTAACACTTCTTGATGCTTATGGCAAACAGGAAGGAAGAGCATTTAACTTTTATTATCAAAGCAACGGAACACACACTTGTCTGCTATGACGGAATAACAGGTGATTTAATTAAAATCCAGTTAAGAGACGGAACCAGGTATTCATGTACCGGTGTGGTTGATTTTCTTCAACCTATCCTGGATGAATATCTGTCTGATGATACATTCATCAATCTATTGCTTCGTGGTGGCAGCGGGTTCGCTACACCAGAACTTTACCATCAATGTTAAGAAAACGGAATACGATACGTTATTAGACTTAGGGAAAATAACAATCTCCGTGAAAAAGCTGCATATCTGGTTGGTGAGCTTGACGATACCACCAGAGAAAAAAGTTGATTATGCTGTAGTTTATGGTGAATTCATGTATCAGGCAGCATCTTGGCCTTATGAAAGACGTGTTGTCTGTAAGGTAGAGAAACCTGAAAAGCAGATGACTTACCTATACACATTTATTGTCACAAACATGGATTTATTTCCAGAATACCTCATCAGGTTTTATTGCAAAAGAGGTCTGATGGAGAACTTCATCAAAGAAAGCAAATCCGGTTTTGACTTTGCTTCTGTAAGCAGTCATACAAGAATAGTAAATGCCAACAGACTTCAAATACATGCACTTGCTTATAACATATTTAATTGGTTTAAACGATTGGCGCTATCAGTAAATATGTGTAAACAACGCATCGATACCGTCCATTTAAAGCTGCTGAAGATTGATGCAAAAGCAATACATTCAGCATGATATATAACATTCAAGCTGTGTAGCAGCTGCCCTTATAAGGATGAGTTCTAGGAGACTCTATATAATATCAGCAAACTGCAGGTGCAGCTGGAATAGCAACTGTTAACGAACCTTGACAGCTAGATAATCACTTAAAATCTTGCCACCATAGGGAGTTTATGCCTTTTTTCGGTCAAAAGAGATTAGTTCAAGCTTCATGGATCAAATTTAAAGGTTCAAGATGCAGTTTTTAATTTAGATACTGCTTCGTGAATAATTTGGGTTATTGCATCAACAACGCATAGAAATACAAGTTGAGCTTGCAATGAATTTGGTATCAATTTCAAAGCAATACGGACAGCTGTATTCATAAATCTGGAATAATCGACCTTCAAATGGGAACAAGCATAATGAAATGCATTTAGTTAGATCTCTGTTATTCTAGATAAAAAATGCTGATACAGAAATTGGATTGGATGGGAGTATTCTAATGTCAGTATGGATAGTATAAACATAAACAGGGTATCGGTTGTTGGAATAGAAAAAGTTTCAAAATAAATCAAAAAAAAAATTTATTAAGTCTACTAATTAGTGTTTTATCATTGTATAATGTTTTTGCCTTATAGAGTCACTTTTCTTTGTAATGTTTTGCCAGACCCATTATACATCAGAAAGCCCTGTACGATATTTTTATGAAAAAGTCAGAAATGGAATTTAGCATTACATTCTAGATAGATATATGAAAGATATATAATGTAAGGTGTGAAGTATTTTATATTTAGGTCGATATAATATATAAGAGATTAAGGATGAATCTTTATTGTGCATGGATGCAACATAGAGTATATATGTTTAGACATTTGCCATCCGGACAATTATGTTTGGATGGCTTTTTAATTATTTTTATGATTTGATAATAGATTTTAATTAGATAATAACATAAAATGTGATTTAGATAGATAATAAGGGTATGTTTCATAACTGATACTAGCTGGAAATATCAACACAATATAGTATTTATTCCGAATTATAAAAAAGTATTATATGATAAACTAAGGTATGATAAAAGGGAAATATAGGTATATCTGTAAATGTATATATGTACAGATAAAAACAGATGAAGAGTGTATAAATTATATATATTTAGGAGTTTTAATGTCAACAAAACATAATATATCAAGTCTTTGAGGATGTTAAAAATATATTATTGATATATGCTAGACACCCAGAATTAAAAAGCAAATCAGATAAATTATTCTAGACTAGAGGATACTATAATGTTATAGAAAAATAGAGATATGGCTCTTTTAAGGGATAATAGTGAATTTTCACTTTAAGTGGTGGTTGCTAATCTGTTTGATATACATCCATTATTAAGGAGAAGAGAATATGTTAAATGTTTTTACACCATATAGGGTATGCCCATTGGGGGCACATGTTGATCATCAATTAGGGCAGGTTACTGGATTTGCAATAGATAGGGGAGTTAGATTAGAGTTTGAAATAACTAATAACGGTGAATTTGAGGTGTGTAGTAAAAACTATCCAGGTGTTGTTAAATTTAATGTATGTGAAGAATATGAAAGAGAAATGACATGGGGGGATTTTTTAAAAGCAGCAATTATAGCTTTATCAAGGAAATATGATATAAAAAATGGAATAAAAGGGGTGGTTGAAGGTTCTTTACCTGTTGGTGGATTATCCTCATCGTCAGCTGTCATTTTAACATATTTAAATGCATTATGTATTGCAAATCATATTCATTTAACTGAAAATGAAATGATAAATAATGCAATGTGGGCAGAAAAAAATTATATAGGAGTTAATGTTGGAAGATTAGATCAAAGCTGCGAAGTTTATTGTAAAAAAGATAGTTTGTTATATTTAGATACTTTGGATAATTCAAATGAAATCATACCGATTAATAAAAAAATGAAACCATTTGAAATAATGATAGTATTTAGCGGAAGAGAAAGGCAATTAGCAGGTTCAGCTTATAATATTAGAGTTGATGAATGCAAGGCGGCAGCATATGCACTTCAAGCTTATGCTGAGATGGATTATAAGGAATTTTCAACGGCTGTATTGCGAAAAATCCCTATAGGTATTTATAAAGAATATAGAACAAAGTTACCAGAAAATTGGAGAAAACGTGCCGACCATTTTTTTGGGGAAAAATTACGAGTTACAGAGGGGATAAAAGCATGGAAAGAAGGCAATTTAGATAAATTTGGTCAACTTATGTTTGAATCAGGAAGAAGTTCTATTGAATTATATGAAACAGGTTCATCGAATTTAAAGGATCTACAAGATATATTTGAAAATACAGATGGTATTTATGGCGGAAGATTTTCAGGAGCAGGATTTAATGGTTCTAGTATAGCTTTAGTTGATCCACAAAAAGAAGATATTATAAAAGAAAATGTATATAAAAAATATATATCGAAATATCCGGAATTGAATGAAAAAATTAAAATAATTTTTGTAAATACCGCTGATGGGATGGAGTTGAATTATGATTAAATGTATTATTTTAGCAGCAGGATATGCAACAAGATTATATCCATTAACAGAAAATTATCCTAAAACATTATTAAAGGTTAAGGGTAAATCTATTATAGATTGGCTACTTTGTGATTTGAATACAATTGAAATTATAGATGAAGTTATAGTGATTTCTAATCATAAATATTATAAACAATTTAAAAATTGGAATAATAATCATAAAGGTATATATAAAAATTTAAAAATTAAGATTGTAGATGATGGTTCGAATAATAATAATAATAGATTAGGTGCTGTTAAAGATATTTTATTTGGTATTGATAGTTGTGATTTAAAAGAAAAAATGAATGATCAAGATGCATTATTGATTTTAGCAGGGGATAATTTATTGGATTTTTCATTAAAACGTTTTGTTCGATATTATAATGATAAAAAAGAGACTTGTATTATGAAATATTATGAAGATTCGATAGATAAATTAAAAAGGACCGGAGTTGTTGTAACAGATTCAAAGGGACAGGTTATTGATATGCAAGAAAAACCAGTAAATCCTAAAAGTAATTGGGCGGTTCCACCGTTTTATATATTCTCAAAGAAATGCATAAATTTAATTGAACAAAGCATAGGTGATAAAAATATTAATTTAGATTCTCCAGGTGGACTTATAGAATGGTACATGAAAAAGTATGTTGTATATGCATATGAAATGCCTGGAAAAAGATATGATATAGGGAACATAGAAAGTCTAAATCAAGTTCGAGGTGAATATAAAGGAATAATAAATATAAAATAAGATTGTGATTTAATAAGATAAAATCGAAAAAAAATAATTGAATTCGGGATAATATATCCTTAATTTAAGCACTAATTAATAATATATATTAAGGAAAGGATATTTGGATATGATAGTATGGATTAAAGAATATTTAGATTTGACAAAAAAATATTGAAGTCTGGTTTAAGAAAAATATAGAGTTAAAGATTTTTTGTGATATTGAATATGATAAAGATGTGGATATTATTGTTGTAAGTAGTAAAGATAAAAAGTAGATGAAAATTTGCATAATTTATATAATGTAATTATTTATGAAGAGACAATAGGCACTATATCGAATTAGATAATGAATTATGTGAATGATTATGTTGCCTATCATTATATAAAAAACTCTATGATTCATGCAAGGAAAAGTACTTAAATACTATAAAAACAGGTTCATCATATGGGAGATTTGGGGTGAATGAAAAAATGTACCATATGCTGTAAATTTATCATTTCCATCACAAGATATTTATTATTCACTAAAATCTATAAAAGGTATGAGGATTTAATAATGGTATAAAAAATATAGTCATGTGTTGTGGGTATTATTATTTTTTTGTGTAATTTGTCAAAATCTAAGAATATATCAGATTTTTATAACATACTGAAAGTGTATGTGCCATTATTTGGTGATGATGCATACCATAATTGTAATATATTGGTTAGTGAGAATGGGGGCAGAGAATTAGATAATCATATATTTGATGTTGAGAATATAGCTGATATGTTTTGGTATTATGAATATGAGAAATGTTATTATAATAAGGAAAATAGGAAAAAAATAACAGGATATCCTTTTGCATGGAATAAAATATCAGATATTCAAAAAAGGCTTATTGGTTATGAAAGAGTAACTATACATAATAAAAACTTAAACAGAAAATTGACATATAAGGAAAATTTGATGTATTTGAATGAACTTATAAATTTTTGTAATAGGAAAGGCATCAAATTATTATTTGTTGTCATGTCGGCTACACAATATTATAGGGATTATTTAAATAATGAATTTATCAATAAGTTTTATGAAACGTTAAATGAAATAGAATTTCCAATACATGTATTGGATTTATTTGATTCTGGTATATTCAATGTATAAGATTATGTTGATGCTGATCATTTATTAGATGCTGATTCTGACAAGTTGACAAAAATAATTAATGAAATTCTGATAACTATAAATGAGCAAACTTGATAATTACACAAAAAAGAAATGGCGATGCCTTATTTATTTGAATGTGAGTGTTATAAAGAATTTTGTAAAATAAAGTGATAAAGAAGCACAATGAAATATGTATAATGTGAGGAAGAATATGATAAATACATTTGAGAATATTTGTATAGAAAAAGACAAAGGATATTTTTTTTCCTTTGAAATTAATGGATTATACGAATTGAATTTAAAAAATTGGAAATGCAAATTTTTAACAGCATATGATAAATTAAACGACGAGAGATTGTTTTCCAATATAGTCAAATATAAAGATTGGTTGGTATTGATACCTATGCAAGCAGATAAATTTATGGCATATAATTTGTGTTCAGAAGAAAAAATATACATAGATATTCCCGTTATAAGCGGACGCTATAAAGAATCAGCAAAGTTTTTATCTGCGCATATTGTTGGAGATAAATTATATGCAATAGGACATTCATATCCGGGAATTATTAAAATAGATTTGATAAAATGGAATATTGAAAAAGTAATAGAACTTAGTGATTTTGGTAATTTGACAGATGATGGAAAGGATATTTTTCGATATAGCAGTTATTATGATTTTAAGATAATCGCTCCAAGTGCATTTGATAATAAGATTTTAATACTTAATACAAATGATGATCAATATCAAATTAAAAAAATGAAGATAAATTTAAAAGGTTTTGCCAAAATAGTAAAATATAAGAACAAATCAATTGGCATCCCTTTGTATGAAAAAAAATTGATTATATTTGATGAAAAAGGTAGTCAATATGTATATATTGCTGATGAAAGTCCTGATAGTTATATATCAGATTTTAAATATTCAAATTCACTTTCATATAAAAACTATGAAGTTATAATTCCTTTATGTACAAGTAATATAGTAATATTTAATAAAGACACTTATGAAATAAAAATAGTTGATATTAAAAAAATAACAAATGGATATGAGCATGCGATATCACCAGTGAGAGCCTGTTTTGAATATAATTCAAATATATATATAATAAGCGGAAACAATGGAGAAATATTTAAATTAAATTGCAAAAATCATGAATTAATAAGTGTAAAAAAGAAACTAATAGCACAATTTGTTGATGAAAGGAATGCAAATAAAGCTTTTGTTGAAAGTAGAGGATATTCAATAGGTGATTATATAGTTGATGTAATGGATATGTGATTTGACTAGCAAATAATCTCGAAAAATTGCTGCAAATATTTATTTAGCATATTGTAATAACATAATTTATGATTTGAATGAAAGGAAAATTATGGAAAAATATTTTGAAGTATCATCAGATTTATTTGATAAATATAATAGAATTTATTTGTATGGAGCAGGATATATATGTAAATGGTTTATTGGAAATTTTGAATTAAATTATATAAAAAAATATATAACTGCAATATTGGTAACGGATTTGAAAGAAAATCCTAAAGAAATTTTTGGAATACCTGTTATTAAATATTCAGATACAATAATAACATCAGAAGATGCATTGATTATTACAATTGAATATTTCGAAGAATTAGAAACTCAATTGAAAAAAGAACTGATGTGTGATATTTTCTCATTTAATCAGATTGTTCCATATGGAATTGGTATTGATAGTCTAAGTATAGTAAAATGGAATATAGAAATTAACGATTATTATAAAAAGCAGAAAGAAAATGATTTATTATTTAAATATGTTGAAATTGAAACAATAAATAGATGTAATGGAGAATGTTCTTTCTGTCCTGTGAATGTAAATGAACCTCAGAGAAAATATAAAAAAATGAGTATTGATTTATTTAAAAAAATAATAAATGAATTGGCGGATATTAGATATGATGGTTTATTGGCATTGTTTTCTAACAATGAACCATTTTTGGATGATAGAATATATGAGTTTGCAGAATATGCACGTGAAAAATTACCCGATGCATATATATATTTATACACAAATGGGACAATGTTAGATGAAAATAAAATAAAAAAGATAATTAATAGTTTGGATTTTATTCAAATTGATAATTATTATCCTAATGAAGAAAAAAGGTTAAATATAAAAAAAATAGAAGAGTATTTGAAATTATCAGGAAATATAAAAAAATATAATTATTTTGAAGTAGATAAAGATGCAATCCGGTTGTCAAGAGGTGGAAATTCTCCAAATTCAGGTGTTAAATATACTTTAAATGCTGCTTGTTGTTTACCGCTAGTACAATTGGTGATAAGACCAGATGGTAAGGTTAGTTTATGTTGTAATGATGCTTTAGGTGAGCATACAATGGGAGATATATCTAATAATACAATTCTAGATGTTTGGTTCAGTTCTAAATATAAATCATATAGGGATGCAATTATGAAATCAAGAAAAAATATAGAAAATTGCAAATATTGTAATTATATAGATAGACGAGATGTATGGGGAAAGGGAAAGATGGGGTGATATTATGAATATTGCAATAATAACAACGAGTTTAAATAGCGGTGGGGCAGAGAGAATAGCAGGATTGTTGTCGAAAGAATTATCATCTAAATATAATGTTTATTTGTTCTTATTGGATACAGAAAATATTGTTTATGAATATGGAGGGACAATTATTGATATTGGAAGATGTGGACCATTTTATGAATACCCAATTAAATTATATAAAAGAAAATTGAAAATAGATGTAGCAATTAGTTTTCTTGAAATTATGAATTTTGCTAATATAAGGACTAAAGTAAATGAAAAGGTAATTATATCAGAGAGAAGTGTTCAATCAAAGATAAGACCATTCTTAGATGCTCAATCATTAAAAATTAAAAAATATTATAATTATGCAGATGAAATTGTTGCTTATTCATATGGCGTAAAGTATGATTTAGAACATAATTATAATGTTAGTGCTAATATAAAGCCTATTTATAATTTTGTGAACAAAAAAATGATATTAGAAAAATCGGAAGAACAAATTCCATTAGAGATTCAGACTTTTTTAAATTACAGTGACTATTTAATTAATATTGGTCGATTACATGAACAAAAAAATCAAAGACGTTTAATAGAACAATTTTCTTATTATCACGAAAAAAATTCGAATATAAAGTTGATTATATTAGGTTCAGGAGAACTTGAGAAGGAATTAAATGAATTAATTAAAAGTAAAAATATGATTGACCATATAAAAATAGTTCCATATACAGAAAACCCATTTATGTTTATAAGAAAAGCAAAAGCATTAATTGTTTCGAGTCATTATGAAGGGTTGCCTAATGCTATTATTGAAGCTATGACAATAGGATGTCCGGTGATATCTACGGATTGTCTTGCAGGACCAAGAGAATTATTAGGTGATTTGATTGAATATAATGAAACTATTACAAATGTTACAATGTTAGAGAGAGGAATTCTTGTACCAGATTTAAATACGGACGATAATTTAGAAACAACCTATTTGGCTCAAGCAATGGATATACTAATTTCAAATGATGATATACAAAAAAATATTATAAATAGACAAATTCAATACATGACAGAATATAATAATTCAGATATTTTAGATAAGTGGATTGATGTTATAGAAAAAACAAGAAATAAGTATGAAATGGTTTCATCGGAAGAAAAGGAATTGAATGTAGGTAGGAAAAATCTAATATATGGAGCTGGATATGTTGGACTAAGTTATTATTTTAGATTAAAAAAAATGTATAATATAGATGGATTTGTAGTTTCAAGCAAGGAAGGTTATGATGATTTTTTGTTTGGAAAACCTATATATGAATTTGAAAAATTAAAGTATTCTTCGGATGAAATTACATTTATAATTGGTGTAGGAGATAATACACAAGATGAAATAGTTAGAAAACTAAATGTTAAAGGATATAAGAATATTATTTTTCCGTATATTGAGCCGTTTGAATATGATTATTATTTAGAAAATAATAATCATTTAAACCTAAAAGAAGAGCTGTGTGATTGGTATCGTGTTTATACAAAATTGGATATAAATATTAAAAATCCAATTACTTATAATGAAAAGATACAATGGTTAAAGCTGAATGATAATTTGCCTATAAAAAGAGAACTTGCTGATAAAATTAAAGTAAGGGAGTATGTTGCAAAACAAATAGGTGATGCTTATTTAATTCCATTGTTAGGAATATGGAATACATATGATGATATAGATTTTGATAAGTTACCAGATAAATTTGCACTTAAGTGTAATACTGGAAGTGGCACTAATATTATAGTAAAAAACAAGAAAAATATTAACCACTTGGAATTAAAACGTAAATTTGATGAATGGCAATCTTTAAAATATGAATATAAAAGTGGTTTAGAAATGCATTATTCAGGAATTAAACCTCAAATTCTAGCGGAAAAACTTTTGGTATCAGATGATGGAAAAGATTTAAAAGATTATAAGTTATTTGTTTTCAATGGAAAAGTAAAGCTTATTCAGGTAGATATAGATCGTCAGCATTTTCATAGAAGAAATTTGTATACACCCGATTGGAGATATCTTCCATATTCAATACTTTATCCAACAGCTCCAGATATAATTATAAGTAAACCACAATGTTTAGACGAATTAATAGAGGTGGCAGAAAAATTGGGCCAGGGATTTATACATGTTAGAGCTGATTTTTATATTTGTAATGAAAAAATTTATTTTGGGGAATTGACTTTTACACATGGTTCTGGTACAGAAAAATTCACCCCAACAGAGTTTGGAGTTGAAATGGGTTCTTGGATGAATATACATGCTTCTTGCTAGTTTGAATAAAAATTTTAGATTAATTTAAATGTAATAAGTATTTAACACATAATACAAAGTTATTAATTACTTTTATTTTTTTAAAAGTCAAATGCAATAGTTTAAAAAATAAAAAATTAAGTTTAAAAGAGGAGAACAATATAAATGACAAATGTATGTATTAATCAAAAAGAAAATGCTATTTATCCAACGAAAAATACTTTGTTTAGACCAAGTATTGCATATCCAGAATATTTATTCAAGGAAGATATATCAAATAAAACAAATGATGTGTATGAAATGATAAGAACAGGATTTTATATGTTGGGATTTGATAAGGAAAATTTTAATACACCTAATTGGAATCCCTTAAAAGATAAAATAAAACCAGGTGATAATGTATTAATTAAACCTAATATGGTCTTACATTCAAATATTAGTGGGTGTGGTGAAGAATGTTTGTACACTCATCCGTCATTAGTTGCCACTATAATAGATTATGCTTTAATTGCATTAAAAGGTACTGGTAAAATTATTGTTGGTGATGCACCATTACAGGAGTGTAATTTTGAAAAGTTAATAGATGAAAGTGGATACAGAAACCTTATTGATTATTATAAAAAAAAGAAAATTGATATAGAATTGGTAGATTTCAGAAATGTAAAAACTTATGAAAAAAATCGTTTGCATTATTTGCAAGAAGAGGAAGGAGATAAGGGTGTAGTTGTTCAATTAAATGAAAATAGTGTTTTTTATGGTACTGAGGATGAAAAAATAAAAAATTTACGAATAACAAATTATGATCCAAGAATACTGCAAAAACATCATAATGCTACTAAGCATGAGTATAATGTTTCTAAATATGTATTAGATGCAGATGTAATTATAAATATGCCAAAACCTAAAACACATAGAAAAGCAGGAGTTACAATTTCGTTAAAAAATTTAGTTGGCATAAATGCCAATAAAGAATATTTGCCACATCATTCGTTAGGTAGCGTAGAGGAAGGTGGAGATGCGTATTCAAATAAAAATTATTACTTATCGAAAGCAAATGAAATTTTAGATTTACGAAATGAATTAGTACATAATAAAGATATGGATATCGCCTCTCTTGCTGAAAAATTGTATGAAGTACTTTTAAATAAGGGGAAAAAAATAAGTGATGAAAAATATTGGGAAGGAAGTTGGTATGGTAATAATACAATATGGAAGACAATAACTGATTTAAATCGTATTTTGTTATATGCGGATAAAAACGGAATAATTCAAGATTATAAGCAGCGGAAGTTATTTATTGTAGGTGATATGATAGTTTCAGGTCAGAAAGAAGGACCATTAGAGCCAGTACCTATATATCCTAAACTAGTAGTGCTTGGTGATGATCCATTGTATTTTGATAGGGTTGTTTGCTCAATAATGGGATTCAATTATAAATTAATACCTTCTCTTAGCTCACCACAAATAACTCAATGTGAACATTCTATAAGCAATGAAAAGGAATATCATATAATATCAAATAATAAACAATGGAATAATAATTCATGTGAAGAAATTTTTGAAAAATATTCATTGGAATTCCAACCTACTATGGGATGGATTGAAAAATTAGGAAATAAATATGTAGATAGACTCGCTCAAAAATTGGCTGATAAAGACGTATATATTTTTGGAGCAGGAATTAATGGTAAATACGCAGCTTCTGTTTTAAAAAATAAAGGAGTAAAGGTAATTGGATTTTTTGATAATAATAAAGAATTATGGGAGACAATGGTTATTGATGGTATTAGTTGCCACAATCCAGCTACAATTAAAAGAGGTACAATTATAGTTGGAGGAATAAAAGATAGATATGAGTCAGAGATTAAACAGGAAATATTAAAGTATGGAGGGATTTATGTTGGTAATATAAATAGAGGATGATAATATAGAAATATTTGCTGTATGATTTGTTTTCTGAAAATTATAGCTTGGATTAGTGAAAATTTATTTAGAAGTTATATAGTTATATTTAGAATAATAGTACAATTTAACATATGAGTTGATTGAAAGAGATAATAAGAGTGCATATTTATTTGAGTATAAACAATGAGATATTTACTTCTGAGATAATGATGAAATTTGTAAATGTTTGCTTGAAGTGTTTTTACTATGAGGTGTAAATTTATGACAATAAATGATCTGAGACAATGGAAAGAAAAAGGGAATATAATAATTTTATATTGTGCTGGACTGCATGGAATAGAGTTTAAAAAAATTTTAAATATATTGGATATAGATGTTGATTTTTTTTGTGATAATAACTGTAAAAAAATTAATAGTTATATTGACAATGTTAAGTGTATAAGTCCACAAATGGTTCATTTATATAATAACTATTGCATAATTATATGTACAGGAATTGAAAATTATGAAAAAATGTATATTAAAGCTAAAAATCAGTTATTGTTAAATATAATAGATTTTAGAAAAATTTTTGATTCTATTATTTCTGATATAAATATGATGAAAATTGTGATTGAGAAACGTTATAAATGGATTGCAGCAGATTTATTTTATACCAATATTGAAAGAAAAGTTTATGATAAAATTGAACCAATAAAAATAAATAAAAATAGAATTGCAGTTTATACATCTTGTTTTGGAAAATATGATGATATTATATTGCCTAAGTATTTTTCAGATAATATAGATTATTACTTTATTTCAGATGAAGTTCCTTCATTAAATAGTTCATATAATTGGATAGATGCAAAAAAAATTATTCCTGCTAATATTATAAGTCCTATAAAAAGAAATAGATATATTAAGATGCACCCAGATATTATTTTTCCGCAATACAAATATTCTATATATGTAGATGCAAATATTGAAATAAAAGGAGATCTTTCAACATTTATTTGCAGGTCTAGAAGTGGAATATCTGTTTTTTTACATTCACGTAGAGATTGTTTATATTATGAGGCAATGACCATTGTTAATTATAAACGAATAGTTCCGGAAGATGCAATTCTTCAAATAAGCAAATATTTAAAAGAAGGAATGCCATTGCACTATGGATTAACAGAAATGCCTGTAATTGTAAGAGAGCACAATAATCCACTTTGTAAAAAAATAATGAAAGAATGGTGGATAGAATTTCAAAATGGTTCACAAAGAGATCAATTATCATTTACATATGTTTTATGGAAAAATGGTTTGACGTTAAATGATTTAGCAATCTTAGGAAGTAATGTTAGAAGTAGTGATAAATTAAAATTTCATAAACATCATAAGGATAGTATAAGTGTAAAAAATGAATGAAAAGCAAATAAATAATATAGAAAATGAGTCTGTTTTTAGATTTTTAAAATTTTAAAAAAAACCTATTGCTATTTATGGGACAGGAAATAATGCCGAGTTTATTGTTAAAAATATAAAAGATTTTAATTTTGAATGCATAATTTCTGTGTCTGATTTTGATAAAGATTTCCATGGCATACCCATTGTTTCATTGGAAGAGGCTATAAAAAGAGTTAAGGCAATAATAATAGCAGCAACCCCATCTTCAACAAGTATAGTATTCAATCGAATATATAATAAGGTGCCGTCATTTATAGATATATACGATATGAGAGGAAAGAAACTAATACCACAAACGTTTCAAAATATTGAATATTGGGATGAAAATAGTGAAAAGTTAAAAAGGTTAATTAATAATTACGATGTTATCTCGTTTGATATTTTTGATACATTAATAATGAGAAAAACATTAAGTGTAGATGATTTATGGATAATAGTACAGGAAAAATTAAGTAAAAAAAACATAAATATTCCATTTGTAAAAATGAGAAGAAATGCAGAAAATATTGCAAATCAAAAAATAAGTGCACCATCAATTGAATATATATATAAAATATTAAAAGAACAAAATAATTTAGCTGATGATATGATCAATGTGATAAAAAAACTAGAAATTCAAACAGATATGGACAATATAATTCCAAGATATGAAATGAACAAAATATTACAATACGCAAAAGAAAAAGAAAAAACTATTGTTTTTACATCAGATATGTATTATTCAATGAAGCAAATTATTTCGATATTAAAAAAGAACGGAATAAATGTGCCTCGTGATATTTTTATATCATGTGAAATGGGTGGAAGTAAAGTTGATGGCGTGTTATTTAAAAAATTGAAATTAAGATTTGCAGAGAAAAATATACTTCATATAGGTGATAACTATGAGTATGATTTTAAAAATGCAAAAAAATATGGAATCGATTCTTATTGGATTATGGGACATTGCGATTTGTTTAGTTTTTCATCAATTTCTAGTTTGTTAGATTACCATGATTGGAATAGTAGAAAAATATTAGGTTATATATCATCGAAATTGTTTAATAATCCGTTTTGTATATGCGAAACAAAGGGAAAGCTGGAGATTAATACATATGAAAAATTAGCTATTTTATTTTTACCAATAACTTTAATGTTTATGAAATACATTGAACAACAATCGGAGAATTATAATATTATATTATTTCCTTCTAGAGATGGATTTTTTTTATATAAAGCATTTAGAAAAATAAATAAATTAAAAAGTTGTAGTATATATTTTTATACTTCAAGATCCGGAATTAGTAGTGCTACAGCAAAAAACGAGAACGAAATTAAATTGCTTTGTGATAAATTATGGATTGAAAAGAGACAAAATATAAAAAGATTTGTTGAAAATCAATTTCAGATAGATGTTGATGAAAGCTTTGATTTGACAGTTGAAGAAGCATTAGAAAAATACGATAAAGATAAAATATTAAATAAAATTCTGCAATATAAGGAGGAAATATTAGATAAATGTTTAAATAATCACAATAATTACATGAAATATATAAAAGAAATTGGCATTTTAGATGATGAAAAAATAGCTGTTATTGATATTGTTACACATGGCACATTGATAAAGGGAATATCTGATTTGATACAGCAAGAAATAGATCTTATTGCATTAGGAACTTCAAATATTCCTAATAGATATATAGACGATATTAAAAGGGTTAAATCAATATATGGAAATATTAATGTGACAAAGGATTATATGCAAATATCTTTATCAGATTTATCAGAATTACATTTACTTATAGAGATATTATATTCATCATGGGATGGACAATTTCTTAGATTTGATGAAAATGGAAAACCTTTATTTTTGAAAGACTCAGAATATGATATTGAACTTTTAAAAAAATTTCAACTTGAATTAATGAAATTAATACAGGAAATTTATGAAGATTTTTCGGATGAAATTAATAAAAGTTTTGCACTGGATGTACTTAATAGTATAAGAGGTGAAAAATCTATTATAGCTGATGAGATGAGAGATAGATTTGTGTTTAATGATCCTTATGATGACGAGATTCTGAATACCAATATTCTTTATAAGATAAATAAAAGGTGAGTGCAAATGTATGGTGTTTTATAATAAAAATATTAAAAAAATTTTAGAAGCAGATTGCATTGCTATATATGGAGCAGGTGTAATGGGTAAAAATCTTTTAAATTGTTTAAATAGTGATGTTTACAATAAAAAAGTAGATGCTTTTATTGTCAAAGATAAACAAGATAATCAAGATGAAATAGATGGAATAAAAGTTATAGACGTAAATCAAGCAGATAAATTTAAAAATAAATTAGTTTTGGTTGCATTACATGAAAAATATATTTATTCAGCTATATCTGAATTATATAAGTGTGGATTTGAGAAATTATTACCCATTTCTTTCGATTCAGATCTATGGACAGATTTGAGGGGGAACTGGATGAGGAGTAAGAAAATAGGATTTGATAAAAACACACCTATTGTAGAAAAAATTTATAATCGAAGTAGTATATATGTGGTACATAGTAATGCAGATAAAAAATTGAAAGTGAAAGGAAAGAAAGAATGCTTCGAAAAAGAAATATTGGTAGGTGCAGAATATAATAATAATAATAATTATTTGTATAAAGATAATACAGGAGATAATATATCATATAAAAATAAAGAATTTTGTGAACTTACTGGTCTTTATTGGATTTGGAAAAATGATGCTTCTGAATATGTAGGATTAAGTCATTATAGAAGAAAGTTTGTATTTTTAGGAGAAAATCAGGAAGAATTATCACCTAAAGTTGATGTTATATTAACAGTTCCTATAATTAACTTAACAACAGTTAAGGAACAATATGCAATGGATCATAGTATCAATGATTGGAATGTTATGATGGAAGCTATTGAAAAATTATATCCGAACTATTATCAAACGGCTATTCAAATTGGGAATGGACATTATTATTATGGATATAATATGTTTATAACACGTAGAGAAATATTTAACAATTATTGTGTGTGGTTGTTTGATATTCTTGATTATTGTGAAAAAAAAATAGAAAATAAAAATGATAATTATCAAAGGAGGTATGCAGGTTTTTTAGCGGAAAGACTTTTGACAATATATTTTACATATAATTGTCAATATAAAATAGGAATAGCAAGAAAGCATTTTATAGAAAGTTAGTTGTTATGAAAATATATGAAGATAAATATAATAAAAAAGTAGAGGTTTTATTATGGATGTGGCAATATATGGTGCTCAGGCGATAGCTTTTAGTACATACAAAGCAATTAAAGAAATATATAAGGAATATAATGTGTGTTGTTTTATTGTTACATCCATTGATAATAATCCAACTGAACTTGATGGTATTCCAGTCTATTCTTTATCAGAATTAATACGGATGAAATTTAATAAGAATAATATGAAGGTTGTTATTGCAACGCCAGAATCAGTGATAAGTGAAATAAAGGATAATCTTGAACAAAAGGGATTTACCAATATTGAATCTATTGATTCAGAAAAATTTGCATACTTACAGGAACAGTATTATAAAAAAACAGCATTTTGCGATGTGTTAAGTTCATATCCATATGGGGAAACTAAAGCAGAGCTGGAAATATATATGACAAAATTCTGGAAAGATAAAGAACTTATAAGTAAAATGCTTTTACCACAGTATTTTGTATCTGTTCAGGCAGGTGCAGCTAATACAGATGTCCGCGTATGTGATATCCTTGATAATGAAGGGGATAATATATCAGCAAGGAATGGAGATTATTCTGAACTTACGGTTTTATATTGGGCTTGGAAGCATATGATGAGAGGGGAAAAATATTATGGACTTGCTCATTATAGACGATATTTAATGTTGGATGAAAAAGATCTATATAGATTGGAAAATAATGATATAGATGTGGTATTGCCATATCCTATGATTTATGAATCGGATATTCAAGTTCATCACAAGAGATATTTATCTGAGGAAGAATGGATGGCATTATTACAGGCATTAGAAGAACTCTATCCGAATTATGCAGAGGCTTACAAAGATATATTAAAAAAACCGTATTTTTATAACTATAATATTATATTGGCTAAGAAAAATGTTATGGACGATTATTGTAATTGGCTGTTCAGTATATTGTTTAGGGTCGAGAAAATAGTTAATTCAAATGGAAATAGAAAACCCAATAGGTATATAGGTTATATAGGGGAAAACTTAACTACGCTGTATTTTATTTATAATCAAAAACGGTTAAAGATAGCACATACAGGGTGTAAGTTTTTGAAATAACTTTTAGCATAATATTATTGACAATACAATAAGTTGAGTAAATAAGGCCTTTAGGGTATAATATTCCTAAAGGCTTTTAAACATTGTAATAAGAATTCTTCATAGATAGAAAGAGGTATGTATGCGTTTGCGGGAACTTAAACTGGATGATTTTAAGGCAATTGAATCAGCGGATATTAACTTTGATGGCAAGAGTACGATTATTTTTAGAAATTAATGGTACAGGTAAATCTACTGTATTAAGGTCTATTAATTTGTTATATGCCAATATTATTAACCAGATTGTTAACAGGAAAGAGTTGAAACAGTCATATGCTATCCAGTTAGAGGATATCAGGTATGGTGCAAGGGAAACTCAGATAAGCGCTGTATTTGATATTAAAGGTGAGTGCATTGAATATGGAAGAAGAATGGTCAGAAATACCGGAAAGAAATATGAGAATAAAGATGGGATTAGAAGAATAAGTGAAATTTTTCATAGTGAATATGTTTCTGATGAAACATCATTATTATAGCTTGCATAGCATATAGGATATGCCACAAATACGTAAGGAGACGATTACATATGTACACAGAACTAACAGCATCTATGATGTGTGCCAATTTTGGCAATCTCGAGAAAGAAGTTAAAGATTTAGAAAAGGCAGGTATTGATTCATTCCATATCGATATTATGGATGGACGATATGTGCCTAATTTTGCTATGTCTTTGAATGATTTAAGGTATATAAGGTCAGCGACAGATAAGCCACTGGATGTACATCTTATGATAGAGCATCCAAGTACCCATATCAGTCTGTTTCTTAAGTCACTTAAGAAAGGAGATACTGTGTATATCCATCCAGAGGCTGAATATCATCCATCAACTACACTTCAGAAGATTATAGATGCAGATCTTGTGCCAGGGATAGCGATTAATCCTGGAACTAGTATAGAAACTGTTATGGAGATGTTACAGATAGTTGATAAGGTGCTTGTTATGTCAGTGAATCCGGGAAATGCCGGACAGATGTATCTTCCTTATGTAGGAAAGAAGATAGAAAGACTTCTAAAGCTTCGTGAAGAGATGAACTTTGAAGTGTACTGGGATGGTGCATGTGGTATGGATAAAATCAAGACGTTTGCACCTATGGGCGTTAAAGGCTTTGTGTTAGGTACAACAGTACTTTTTGGTAAGAACAGGTCTTATGCAGATATTCTTAAGGAGATACGAAGCATAGTTAGATGATGGCATGTAAGTTGTATGTAGTGTCGGGTTAATGTATTATATAGGGATACTATGTTAGTACATTATATTGGTTTAGATAGAAAAATAGGAGAATTTCACAAGATGAATACAGCACTTGTATTAGCCGGTGGAACAGGAACAAGATTGGGAGCTGATATTCCAAAGCAATATATAGAAGTAAATGGGAGAATGATTATAGATTATTGTCTTAGGACACTGAATGAATCAGATTATATAGATGCTATATGGATAGTAGCTGAGCCAGTATGGCAGGATAAGATTAAGGTGCCGGAAAAGTTTATAGGTTTTTCAAGACCGGGAAAGAATAGGCAGTTGTCTATATATAATGGACTTAAAGACATACAGGAGTATATATTAAGTGCACCTATATATAATGACAATAAAAATATATATAAGAATAAAGTTGCTGCAAAGACGGAGATAAGCAGTACTATAAATACAGTATTAATTCATGATGCTGCAAGGCCGTTACTTAAAGAAGATACTATAAGACTATGTATGGAGGCTATATATAAGGATGGATATGATGGTGCTATGCCGGTTCTTCCAATGAAGGATACTATATATGTAAGTAATGATGGCAGGAAAGTAGATAGTCTTATAGACAGGGCTACTGTATATGCTGGTCAGGCTCCTGAGCTGTTTATTCTGGATAAATATATAGATGCTAATATAGCATTGTTTCCGGATAGAATATTAAGTATTAATGGTTCAAGTGAGCCGGCAGTCATGGCGGGTATGAATATAGCATTGATACAAGGTGATGAGGGGAATTATAAGATAACAACTAAGGCTGATTTAGAAAGATTTATAGCTGATAATTAGGAGATTGTCACAATGAAAGCACAGGTTTTACATAGTATAGCAGATATCAGATATGAGGGTGCAGCCAAGCCACGGCTTAAAAAAGGCTGGGTGCTTGTGAAGGTGATGGCAGCAGGTGTGTGCGGTTCTGATATACCAAGAATATACAAAACGGGAGCACATGTTCATCCGCTCATTCCGGGACATGAATTCTCAGGTAAGGTTGTAGAAGTATATGATGATACAGAATCAGGGTGGCTTGGAAAGAGAGTAGGAGTGTTTCCGCTTATTCCATGTGGAGAGTGTGAGTGCTGTCAGAAAAAACAATATGAGATGTGCAGTCATTACAATTATCTTGGCTCAAGGTGTGATGGTGGTTTTGCAGAATATGTAGCAGTTCCAGAGTGGAATCTTATAGAGCTTCCAGATAATGTGACGTATGAGCAGGCAGCTATGATGGAGCCTATGGCGGTGGCAGTGCATGCCTTAAGGCAGTTTGATATAAGTAGGAATATTAAGGTGTGTGTTATAGGTCTTGGGACTATAGGATTATTGCTTACCATGTTTTTAAAGGAAATGGGAATAGAACATATAAGTGTCATATGCAATAAGGAAAAGCAGAAAGCAAACGCCATGAAGCTTGGTATATATGAAGATGATATATATATGGTTTCGGGTAATGGCAGCAATAATTTTATGATATCATCGGGTATAAATGGTAATGTTGCAAGTGATAAAAATTATAATTATAAATACGATTATATATATGAGTGTGTGGGACGTAATGAAACAATACAGACAGCCATACAGCTTGCAGCACCAGCAGCACATATTGTTCTGGTTGGCAATCCATATTCTGATATGAAACTGGATAAGGATGTATATTGGAATATATTGAGAAAGCAGATTAAACTAAGTGGAACATGGAATTCTTCATATTATGGAAATATTGAAGGTGGCGCAGGTGATAATAAAGAAGTATGCATAGATGACTGGCATTATGTTCTTAACAGGCTTGCAGGTGAACGTATTCATCCGGAATGGTTTATAACACATAAGTATAGGCTGTCAGAGCTTCAGAAAGGCATGGAAATTATGAGGGATAAGACAGAAGATTATGTAAAGATTATGTATGTTAACAATGAGCAATAAAAAATAAGATATAATGTTATAATACACCCCATATGTACTTGGATGAGAGTTATTCAGGTACATACGGGGGTTGATAATTTGTTGACTTAGTTATTAAGCATAGTTTTATATTCTTTCATAAATATATCACGGGTTTTATAGTAGCTTGAAAGTTCTATAACCCCTTCATCATGAAAACACCATGGAGTTGTCATAGGAGGAACTATAACATTATAACCAGCTTTTCTGAATTCAAAGCTTTGAGATACGTCATAAAAGTCCCATCCTGTAAATATATCTTCACGCCACGGTATATCATACTGGGTTGCCATAAGCAGACCATCTATTGCCTCAACATTAGTCGGTGTGTCAATATCACCGATAGTAGCATTGGTTGTGCGATATATACAGCTTGATATAAGCTTGCCTACACGTTCGCCAAGCCACATAACGCATGTTTTAGCTAACCGTGGTGTACCGACAACGCCAATTATCCCTGTGGCTGGATTACTAAAAAGTCTTAATAAATCAGTAAGAAAATTTTTGTTTATTATAAATGTGTCATGGTGCAGATATATTTTATATCTGGCATCAGAAGAATTCATACCGCGGTTATAACCTTCTGTCATAGAGGCAGCATCTCTTATGACCTTTATATCCAATTCGTATCCTTCAGGAATTAGAAGGTTATTAATATACTTTATACATTCCTGTTCGTATTGTGTATCATTGGAACACATTATAAAGCAGAATTTCTTAGAGTTCATAGTTGTTTCTCCATATTTTTATAAGTTGAGTATAGCATAGTGGCGGTTTCTGACATATCAGCGGTATTCAGTGCTTTAATAATAGTGTCAATAACAAGAGCTTTATTGACAGCTATATTAAGAATTAACCTTGCAAGTGCTGTTACAGATATATACTGGTCATTAATAGCTTTTATTATGTTATCAATAGCGTTATTTCGGTCAACGTCATATTCTATATTAAGAATAAGAAATCTGTAACACTGAAGCTTATGTATGAGATTATCTATGTTTAAAGTATTATACATAAACTTGGGTGTCTGACTATGCATATTAAATTCATAAGCTGTCATATCAGCAGCAAGAATACAGTAAGCTATATCCGATACACCAAGAAATGTTGTTATTATAGTTTTGTCATTAAGAAATGTACAAAGTGTATAGATAGAGTTTTCTGTATTCGTTGACAGAAACTGGTTGATGGATGCTCTAAGTGATATTAATTCATCAGCGTGCATATTGTTCCATTCATTCATTTCTGTTATACAGGATTGTACATATTGTTCATTATCATTGTTAAGCATAATAATCTCCTAAGTGGTTATAGCATTAGAGTACATTTGATATATCTTTATAACATTTCACAGCAAGGCTAAGCTGCATCTGTTCATTCTCATTAGCGTTAAAGTATTTAACGATAAATTTAGGAATGTCAGGAATATCTTTTAGTATAACGTCATCAGTAAGCGTATTGACATAGCTTACAAGTTCATCTATGGTGCCATTGTTTAATATATTATTAATAGCCTTTTCTGTTTCAGATATATTATTCTGGTTATTAATAAGATTATTGTGGAGCATTACAATATTATTTTCTACATTTTTATAATCAAAGTCTGACAATTGCCAATAGTTAAAGGTTGAATATTTGTTTTGGACAGTATTAAGTATTATATTTTTAACATTAAAGTAACATGTTGATTTGTTGAGCAGGTTGTAGTGCTCGAAAATCTCTCTTACAGTTATATATGAGCCAAGCCAGGCATTAGAATAGTATAATTCCACGATGTTATGAAACAGTATATAGCTGGCAGGTATATTGTCGAAGCACCATTCCTGATCTATCCATACATAGTTATCGTCTTTATCTACAAAACAATTTTTATGTATCATATCTACGAAACCTTTAGCAAGCAGTTTGTCATTTTTATCAAGAGCATCTAATGTTAATTCATTAGAGCTGTTGAATATAGAATTAAGAGTGTCAGAGGAGTCTGAGCTTTTTTTAATTTCATCATACAATTTGTCTAATATGTGATATACATTATCTTTAACTCTTGATTTAAATGCATCAAGAAGCAGTTGGGTTAAAGATTTACCAGTTATGGTTTCAGTGGTAAGTGTGTTACCATTAATATTAGTTTTACAAGTATGTAAGCCTCTTAAAGCAAGAGTTTTGTGATTAGAATCAATCGTGTGGAGTAAGTCAATGCTTTTATCAGTGGCGGTTTTACAGAAGCCGTTCTTACATGAATGAGTTGTTATAATATTAAATTCAGCGTCCCTGAATGGTGATGAAACAGCGTAATCTACTTCTCCCAGTTTATTATTGTTAATCGAACATTCAACAAGAAATGAGTTGGCAAAGAATTCAAATACATTATTGTCTGAAATGTCATTATAAAGGCGTTTTTCATCAGATACCATTGAATTATTATTTATAGAGTAATAAGGAATCCAGCTATCTAAAGAGCCATTTTTTGGAAGGTATTTTTCTGAATATATGACCTGAGGCATTTTATAATCAGGGAGTGGGTAATAAAAATATGTATTTTTAAAACCACTTGTCTTTATTATAGAATTCAGTTCAGCTTTGGAAAATGTACGTGCTATATTGCTGAACTTGTAATTGTTAATTCCATCAAATGGTATTCCGCTATGGTCTTCTGGAGCACCACACCAGTATTTTAATCCATATTTGTTTTCTATAGCAATAAGAAGCTTGCCATCAGGTTTTAAGAGATTTCTTATTGTATTTAGAAAGTCAACAAAAGGATTGTCAGAATTAGTAAAATTATTCTGATATTCAAGAACACCTATTAATGTAATATAATCATACTTTTTGCTGAATTGTATATCATTAAGATTGCCTACAATTATTTCAAGATTATCATAATTGCGGCATCTTAAATATGTAGCAGTAGCTCTTTTTTTAGATAATTCAACAGCAGTAACATTTTTAGATTTTTTGCATAGTAATTCTGTTATTGCACCCATACCGCATCCTATTTCAAGGACATCAGAATTCTTATCTATAGGATACCAGTTAAGAAGATTCTGACGTATGCGTGTAAGGTGATAGAATACAGGCCATGAGAAATTATGGCTGATAACTTCTTCATAATCGGTGTCTGGTTTCTGTGCAATAAGACTGATTATTTTATCTTCAATGTCGCCATCAGAGTAAAGGTCTTCTCCTGAATAAAAATTTGTATTAAATACAGGTTTAGGTGTTTCACCGGTGTAATTATATTTTGTTAAGTCTGGCATATAAAAGTAACCTCCATGTTTATGTAGTAAGTGTAATTCTGACTAGGTAATTAAGTATTCATATATTAACACTTTCATAGTATAATACCTTTGTATAATTATATCATAGCATTAGTAGAAAGATAAACTATAGTAAGAGGTTTTTATTATATGAACTTTGAACATGAATTTTTTGAGGATGAGGTCAGAGATGGCTTTTTTGTGCCAGCGGAAATTAAGCATGCGTGGGCAGCAGAATTAGAGGTATTATCAGAAGTTGATAGGATTTGTAAAAAGTATAATATTAATTATTATGCAGACTGGGGAACATTACTGGCAACTGTAAGGCATGAAGGTTTCATACCATGGGATGACGACCTTGATATAGTTATGAAGAGAGAGGATTATAAAAAATTCTTAGAGGTTGCACCAGATGAGATGCTACCGGGGTATTTAGTTTATAATTACAGTAATCATGATGACTTCTGGTTGTTTTTAGCAAGAGTTGTTGGTAAACAGAGAATATGTTTTGAGGATGATCATCTTAGAAGGTTTCATGAGTTTCCATATATTGCAGGAGTTGATATATTTGTTCTTGATTATGTGTCTCGTGATGAAGAGGCAGAAAGTGAAAGAGATAAGCTGGCATTATATATTATTGCACTTGCAGATCATATAGGAGATGACAGGTGTGAGGATAAAGTTGTTCGTAACTGGCTTCATATACTTGAACAGAAGTGTAATATATTTGTTCCGTATATGGAAAACAGAAGTGAACTAAGAAGACATTTGTATGGTGTGGCTGAATTGCTTTTTGCAAGATTTAGCAATGAGGAATCAGATTCACTTAGTCAGTTGTTTCCGTTTGGATTGAAAAACAAGAATTCAAAGGTTCCGAAAAAATATTATGAGGAGGCGATAGAGCTTTCTTATGAAAATACTACTATTCCGGTGCCTTTAAGATATTGTGAAATGCTTGGTAAAAAATATGGTGACTATATGAAGCTCGTGCGTAATGTAGGTGGACATGATTATCCATTTTTTGAAAGTCAGAAAAAACAACTACAGTCAGTGCTTGATTTCGATATGCCAGCGTATAAGTTTGACTATAGCCAGCTAAGACATGGTGAGCAGGAATTGTATTATGGATATAAGGCACAGATATATAAGAGGCTGAATGATATATTATCTAAGTATGAGAAACTTTGTGATGAATATAATTGTACAGATAAAAGTGTAAATGCTGACAATGTAAATCTTATATTACAGGAATCACAGCAGGCAGCAATAGATATGGGAACAGTAATTGAATATATGAAGGGAGAAGATTCATATATTGTAAAAAAGATAGAGGACTACTGTGAATTATTATATGAGCAGTCTACGGATATTAGTAGAACAGATATTATTAATAAGCTTGGAGAATCAGTACATCACATAGAAGAGTCAGTAAGAAAAGATATTTTAGACCGAAAAGAAGCCGTATTTGTTGTTTATAAAGAAAATCAGTTAAAGTATATACGAAAAGTGTATGATGAATATAAAAGTATGTATGATACAGACTGTTATATTCTTGTTGTACCATATTATTATAAGAGGTATGATGGTTCGTATATTTGCGAAGAATATGAGTTAAATAAAATTAAAAATTCTTATAACTTAAGCAGCATAGCTGAATATAATACATTTGATATACAACTACATCATCCGGATGTCATATATATTCAAAATCCTTATGATGAGTGGAATGCAACGATAACCTTGCCAAAAGAATATTACAGTAGAAATTTAAGAGATTGCACTAGAAAACTGGTATATATACCGCCATTTGTTCTTGAGGAGTTCACGAAGGAAAGTGAAAGGGAATATTATAATATGCAGTATTACTGTACCGTGCCAGGAGTTGTATATTCAGATGAAGTATATGTACAATCTGATAATATGAGAGAGCTATATATTGAGAAGTTATGTGAATTTGCAGGTGAGACTACAAGGCATATATGGTTGTCTAAAATAATGGTGGATGAAGGTATATATAATACTGCATTAGAGGCTGATAATAATAAAAGTGTTTTAAATATTAATTCAAAGAAAAAGAAAATTGCTTTTTATATACAGGTTGGAATACTTGTTCAGTATGATAGTGATATGCTTGATAAAATGCAAAGGGTTATGTCAGTTTTTGAAGCATATAAAGACAGCATAGAGATTGTGTGGATACTTGATGATGTTCAGGAGAAATATTTAAATAATGCAGCTTCTTATAAAGTATTATGTGATGGATATATGAGGATAAAAGAGCAATATAATAATATGAATATAGGTAAAACAGTAAGAAAAAAAGATATAAGTATTGGAGAAATAGTAAAAGAATGTGATGCTTATTATGGATGTGAAAGTCATATTGCACTTGAATTCAGTCAGAAAAAGAAGCCTGTTATGATTTTATCTGTAGATTGTTAGGTATCAGGATTTTAATAATCATATGGATAGTTTATTAGGGACTGTCACATGAAACATTATTCATACAATATGTAGATAATAAGTGTGTTATTAATATCTGCATATTGTATAGATTATACTTAATGTGACAGCCCCCCTTGTTCAGATTAAATATTAGTTAAGAGTATTTTTATCACACCATAATAAAGTTCCATTCTTTTTAAGACTTGTTCTGGCAAGATTTAAGAATTCATTTTTTTGATTATCAGAGTAATCTGATACATCATTAAATATAATATAATCGAAGTATTCATTATAATCTGAATAATTAAAGTCAAGATAGTTCATATATTTAATATGAGCTTCTTTAATATCAACATTTGAGTAGTTAATATTTCCTTCAATTCCTATATAACTAATATTAGGACATATATATTTTAGGTGCGCGTAATTGGCACCTGCATGTGCGTTTATTTCTAATACATGCATATCGGAATTGGTTGGTTTTATTGTGTCGTAAACTTTATTTCCAACTCTGTTGCCTACACTATCAAAGTGCCATTTATTATACATAAAGGTTCGGTTCTTTTTGCTTATTTCAAGCAGGTAATCAGTATCTACTTTTGAAAAGCTCTGGCTGCCTGCGTGGTATATAAAGCTGTTATGGCATACATATAAAGAATAGCCTGCTGATTTTAACTGGAAACTGATATCATCATCATCAAAATAGCCGGGTGACAGTTCCTCTGATAAAAGTGTTGTTTTATTGAGGGCAGAGCGTTTTATAAGCATTGCAAAGCCGCATAATATAGTGTTTTCTTCTAATGGATTATCCATAATCTGATTATTAAGATATCCAAAACGCTGATAATCATCTATAGAAGTGTAGAAAACATCTATTAACTGGGTAGTTCCGGTATAGTTGCTTACAGCACCTGTAGCTCCTGCTGTATCATTTGTGTAAAGTCCCATTCTGAGCTAGAATAAAGCGTTAGGAGTAATACGGGTATCATTATTCAGAAGAAATATATCATTATCAGGAACACTTGCGTTAATTCCAACATTACAGCCTTTTGGAAAACCAAGATTAACATCACTCTTTATAAGTTTAATATCGGGTTGCATTTCCAGCCATGAAGTTACGCCATCGGTTGAAGCATTATCGACAACTATTATTTCATAAGAGTCACTTAACAGATTAGAGCGCAGGCTTTCAATACATTTTTGAGTCAGATACATATTATTATAAGATATTATTACAATGCTGACTGGTTTTACAATACAAAGTGGAGAACTTTTAATAGCTTTAAGTGTATTATACAGGTTATCTTTAACAGAGGCTTCTTTACAATGGTAGTATGCATTTTCTATGCAAAGATAATATTGGTTAATGTTGTTATCTTTATATTGTTCTGCCAGATTAAGGTATGTAAGATATTGGTCATCCGGATTAATATTATCTGGAAGTTCTATATTATTAGAAGATATATTGTCCACTGAAGTAGAGTAATTAATCATAGTATCTAAAAATGTTATTGCATCTGAAATGCTTGTGAATGTTGCAGCAGTTCTATTGCAGTATTGTGCCAGATTATCGTATTCAGAAGAATTTTCTCCAAAACTTATAGAATATTCAGCTTTTATGGCTTCCTTGATATCTTCAACCGGAAGGTCATTGAGAGGTAAAGCTTGGTTTATTGTAGCATCTTTTAATTTAATTAGTATATCTTTGGTGTTGCTCATATGTTTTTGTTAATCCTTTCTATCGAATATAATTTTTAATAATTGAAAACATTGTCAGTTATATATGTCGTAAAATACATATTTATATATGAATGAATTCATAGTATAATATTTTATATTATAACACAGTATTGTAAGACATAAGTATAATAAATGAATAAGAAAGTGAATAGTGCATGATGGATACAAAGATATATGATGCGATAGTAATAGTAACACCTGCTGATTTTAAGCGTGTTGAGTGTAATAATCAAAGAATAGTAAAATATTTACCAGTAAGAAAAGTGTTGTTTGTTGGAAGTGAAGAACTTAAAGAGCTTGTTAGGCAGTCTAATCTTGGTGATAAGGCTGGCTTTGTCAATGAAAATGACCTTATACCATTTCAGGATGTTTATAACTGCATGAAAGATGTTATGGCAGATATTCTTCTTGGCAGAGAACTCCCAAGAGGGCTTGTTGGATGGTATTACCAGCAGTTTCTTAAGATGAAGTATTCAGCATTGTGTGATGACGAATATTATATGAGCTGGGATGGAGATACAGTTCCTTGTAAGGATTTTTCAATGTTTGATAGTGAAAGAAGACCTTACTTTGATATGAAGCATGAATATCATGAGGAATATTTTATAACTATGGAAACAATCCTGCCGTTTGTTAAAAAGATTGTTGATAAGTCTTTTATATCGGAACATATGATATTTAACAGCAGATATATGAAAGAGATGATAGAAGCTATAGAGTCTAATGAAAATATTAAAGGTACAACATTCTGGGAGAAAATTCTTAATTCAATAAGGCTTGAGCATATACAGGAGAACAGCTTTAGTGAATTTGAAACATATGGTACATATATGATGACAAAACATCCAGAGGTATATGCTTACAGAAACTGGCATTCATTCAGATATGGTGGTTATTATTTCCATCCAGAACAGATGACAGAGCATGATTATGAGTGGATGGGACGTGATTTTTATGCAATATCTTTTGAGAAGTTTCATACAGTCAGAGAGGACCTTGAAAATCTTTTTAATAATCCCAGATATCAGGATAAGCTTACGGCACGTCAGATGGTTGAGATAATGCAGGAGGAATCAGAGGGGTATAATGAGGTATGGGATGAGGATGACGTAGCTAATTAATTTTAACTAAGATATTAATGAGATAAAAATATCAGATAAAAATAAATAGGCAGGTAAAGTTATGGTAAGAGATAAGAATATAATGTACATATTTTGTGAAGTTATTAATCAGCTTGAACCAGAGAGTATATTAGATATTGGGATGTTTTTTAAATCAATAGGAGGGGTATCAAGGCAGATACTTGGTATTGAAATATCGGATAGTATATATATAACTGGAGTGGATACAGATAAAACTAACGGACTTAATGTATATAGCAGAGTATATAATAAGATTATAAGTAAAAATGGGATATGCGAGGATAAACAGAGATGTTATCAAGATATTAATCAGCAAGTTAAAAAGTATGACCTTGCTATATTATTAAGTGATTTAGTGGGGAATGGTGATAAAGAACAATTAATCAAAAATATTGAGGATAAAGCCAGATATATGCTTATGTATAATGAAGATATTAAGTATCTGGCATATAATCATAATAGTGTGGATATTGGTTTGGATGATGTAAAGTGCAAACTGGTGTTGTTGGATTGAGATAAAAAATAATAAAATATCAAAAGAGAAGGAGATTGATAAGATATGAATATATTATTAGTGATTAATTCTAAATATGTGAAATGTGGAATTAACATGCTCAGGTCTTTGATGGAAAGTAATGACGAAAAAATCAGAGTTTTTCTGGCATATAGGGATTTAAAAGAGGAAGAAATAGAAGATGTAAGGAAATGTCTTGGCGATAATGAACTTGAGTTGTTATATATTGATAAAGATAAACTTAATGGTTTAAAGGATAATGACAGACTTCCATTAGAAACATATTTTAGAATAATTGCATTGGATATGTTACCTGAAAATGTTAATAAAGTTTTATATCTGGATGCAGATATGATTATAAAAAAATCATTGAAGGACTTATATAATATTAATATAGATAAATTATCAGCAATTGCATGCAAAGATATATATGGTGTGGGGAATAAGAGTGAGGAGCGTCTTGGGTTAAAGAATAAGGGACGGTATTTCAATGCTGGAATGATGTTATTTAATATCAAATATTGCAGGGAACATAATATATGTCAAAAAACTATTGATTTTATAAAAGAACATTCAGATATTATAATATGGCAGGATCAGGATGCATTAAATGTAATACTTGAAGAAAGTGTTGGACTTGTTCAATGGGAGATGTTTAATTGTACACCTTGTATGTACATATGTAAAAAGTCTGATATAGAGCAGGGAATTGTACAACCAATAAAAGCAGATGAAACAACGCAGGTTAATGAGCATATCAGTGACTATGTGGATATGACAATGGCTATATATGACAATGCGAGCATAATACATTATATAGGAGAAACAAAGCCATGGGATAGCAAAAGACCGGATAGTTATTGTTATGGTATATTTGATAAAGCATATAATATGTATAAATAAAAGGTATTGTTTATATGTGGTGTTTTAATTCAAAGTGTCAGGAGATTATTAAAAAATTAAGTTGATACATAATATAATTGTTTATGGATTAAAAAGAGGAAAAAATATATGAAAACAGAAATATGGGTTGTTACACATAAAAAGTATAAAGAAATAGATGATGATTTACATAAAACAATACAGGTTGGAAAAAGTTTAGGTACGGATTTGGGATATGTAGGAGATGATACAGGAGATAATATATCATATAAAAATCCTTTCTATTGTGAACTGACAGGTATGTATTGGTTATGGAAGAATTATAAATGTGACATTATAGGTATATGTCATTATCGAAGATTTTTTTTGGAAAATACAGAGCTGATTACTAAAGATTATATAGAAAACATTTTAAAAGATTATGATATTATTATTCCTAATAATCAACTGGTACCACAGAATTCTGTAAAGGAACAGTATTATTGTAAGCATAGTGCAGAAGACTGGGAAGTATGCAAACAGGTTGTTATAGAAAAGTACCCTGAATATACAGAAGCATTTGAATGGATGGAAAATTCGCGTACTATAAATATATGTAATATGCTTATAACAAGAAAAAATATATATGACAGCTATTGCCAATGGTTATTTGATATATTATTTGAGGTGGAAAAAAGAATTAATATACAGGATAAAGATGATTATCAGAAGAGGGTAATGGGTTTCTTATCAGAGAGATTACTGAAGGTGTGGATATTAGCTAATAAATATAAAGTTAAAGAGCAAAGTATGGTAATCATGGGAGCTGATGGAATAAGCGGATATGTTGAAGGTGCGGAATTAAAAAGAAAATTATTTAAAAAATTAACAGCCTCAGTAGTTGACAGTTATATTAATGGAAAAACACCACAATTAGATAAAACAATATATGAATTAAAATGTAATACAGATTTGAATATAAATAATAGTAAAGAAAATAAAAAGGTATTAGTATGGACATGGTGTTGTGAGGGAGAGAATAATGCCTCAAAAGCTGTAAAAAAATGTATAGCCAATATAAAAAACAATATTGATATATCTAAAGCGGAATTGCATATTATAACATTAGATAATTGTATGGAATATGTAAATTTATCACAAATAATTATTGATAAATTTAACGAGGGTAAAATACCAGAAAAAATATTATCACAACGAATAATGATGGAATTATTGTATAGATACGGTGGATTATGGATTGATTCACAATGTTGCGTGGTGGATGATAGAATAAATGCTATTTTAGAAAAGGATTTTTATACTATAAAGTCAGATAGAATAAGTTGGGACGATTTAGTTGTTAAAGGAAGATGGAATACCGATGTTGTAAAAGGTAATGCTGGTTTTTCATTATTTGGTATGGTTATGGAGTCTTTTGATGCATACTACAGTTATACGGACACTATAATAGACCCAGATATGGCTGATTATTTTATTGAGATAGCTTATGAAGATTTATCTGATGTACGTGAATGTATAGATAAATGTGAATATAGTAATGAAAATATGTCTTACATTATATCTAATGGTAACAAGATATTTAGATGTGATGCATGGGAAAATATTTTAAATGATACATATATTTTTAAACTTAAAAATGATAATAATATGGAAAAAAATATAATAGGACAGACAACGTATTATGGATATTTAATAAATAATATATAAATATTACGAATGGATTATTTATTGTATTTACATATTTAAAGATTAAATTATTGCAAAGACGAGGGAGAAATTATGAGCGCCAGAGTTATATTAATGACAGGATTGTATGATACATTGGATATATTTACTTATGAATTGAAATATGAGTTTATAAATATGGGCTTGGAGGTTATGGAATTTAATACAAAGGATATGAAAGAATCCCTGTATTCTCTAATGAAATTTATAGAAAAACCTGTTAATGCAGTTGTGACTTTTAATAATCTTGGGTTTAATATGGAATTGAAAAAAGGAGAAAATATATGGGAGAGTCTGGGAATTCCCTGTATTAATATATTGATGGATCACCCAATGTTTCATAAAAATGCATTAGATGCAGCTCCTGATAATGCGATAGTTATATGTCCTGATAGAAATCATATGAAATTTGTTCAGAGATTTTATCCAGATATTCAGATTGCAGGGTTTCTTCCTCATGGTGGAAAAGAAAAAAGATTGCAATATAAACCTATTAAAGACAGGACTATAGATGTATTGTATGCAGGTGGAATATCGTATAAATTCATAGAACAGATAAAGCCCGATGTTAAAGAATTTTCGTTTGATATTGAGTTGATTGCAAAGCAGTCATATGATGAGCTTTTAATACATCCTTATAGGACAACAGAAGAGGTTATAGAAGAAAAGTTATTAGAGAATGGAATAAAATTAAATGACAAACAATTATTATATGTAATAGAAAAATTAAGATATGTTGATATGTTAGCTGTATCTTATTATAGGGAAAAAGTTATTAAAACTCTTGTTGAATCAGGAATTAAAGTAACATTATATGGTACAGGCTGGGAAGTATGCGATTGGATTGATAATGAAAATCTTGATTACAGAGGACGAATTGCAGCAGATGATGTGATAGATGTTATGAATGACAGTAAAATAGTTCTTAATACAATGACATGGTTTAAGGATGGAACGCATGACAGGGTATTTAATGGAATGCTTGCAAAAGCAGTAGCGGTAACTGATTCTTCTATTTATATGAAAGAGAATTTTTCTGATGATGAACTCATAATGTTTGAACTTGAAGAAATAAATGACTTGCCAGCCAGAATAAAAGATTTATTAAATAATGATAATAAAATGCAATTTATAGCAGAGAAGGGGTATGATACAGCATTAAAAAATCATACATGGAAAGTAAGGGCGCATGAGTTGTATGATGATTTGATTAGTCAGTTATAAATTACTGAGGGATAGTGTATGCAGGATTATAATAATAAAAATATAAAAATAATATACTATGAAATGACCAATGAGCAGATGAACAATCCACAATATAAAAATCATCTGATAAAGTCTTGTAAGTCAGAATACATAGTGTTTATTAATTCCAGATATACCAATGGTGAAGAAATAGAACAGATTATTGCTGAAAATGAGTTTCTTATGAATTATGATATGGTTATATTTGGAGAAAATGTATTGCAGGGTGACATACATTTTAATATGCTTATTAATTGCCTTAATGTGAAGCCATATGCAGCGATAATTAAAAGGTCTGTTTTGAGCATAACGGGGTGTTTTAATGAGCAGTTAGAGTGTAAGGATATATATGAACTGGCGCTGAGGGTGGCGTATGAACATTATGAAGATACTTTGTGTTGTGTATATGGGGTAGAATGTCAGGAAAATATAAAGCAAGAGTCAGCAGACTTTACGCAGCAAGAAGCAGGGCAGGAAGTAATAGACCTCAGTGGGAATAATAGCGAGTGTAAATTATCTGACACAGAGAAAAATAATAAAATAGTACTAACATATGCATATGTTATAAGAAAATATATGCAGCCTCTTAAGAAGAGTGACCTTTTAGAAAATGTATTAAACAATATGACCGAGTATGCAATAAAGGCAGGTTGTGCAGATATATTTAATTCATATGTTATGGATTTTTTAAACAATAGTGAATTGTATAAAAGAATAGAAGCTGATACAGCACCCTTTTATATAATAATGGGTGATGATATCTGTTATGGTGTGCTCAAAAGATTTGCAATATGTCTGACAGAACAGCTTATAAATAATGGACAGGCTGTTATTACATCAGATGGCTCATATGGAAAAAATTCAGAACTTCAGGAGATTGAAAAACAGGCATTAAAGGGAATAATAGGTTTTCAGGCACCTGTTTTATTCAAGGAATATTTTAAGAATATTGCATGTCCTAAGTATGTGTATTGGTTTGACCATCCGGTGTATTTTAAAGATATGTTGGAAAGAACAGATGATAATTATTATCTGCTGTGTCAGGATGAGTATTATGCAGAATTTATGAGAAAATATTATCATATACATAATGCAATCCAGTTTCCACCAGCTGGCGAGGATGCAGGTTTTATAAGTAATAAGGACAGGGAGTATGATGTTGTATTTATAGGTTCATATCATGTGCTGGGTGATTGGGTTATACAGGATGAGTTTCAGCAGGAATATTATGATTATATGATATGTAATCCTGAATATACATTTGAACAGGGGCTTGAAAATATTCTTGAAGCCAGGAACATAATTGTTGAAAAAGACAAATTCGTAGACATATTGTGTTCACTACAGAATGTATGCAGAAAAATAGTATATGATTACAGGATTAAGGTTATTGAAGTAATTATTAAATCAGGTATAAAGATAGATGTTTTTGGTGATACGTGGAAGGAGTACAAAGGCATTTATAAAGATAATCTGATAATTCATAACGCAGTGTCGGTAAAAGAAGCTCTTAATGTATGGGGACATTCTAAGATAGGACTTAATATTATGACGTGGCATAAGGCTGGAATGACAGAGCGAGTAGCTAACATATGCTTGTCAGGGGCGGTATGTCTTACAGATTCATCAAAGTATTTGCAGAGAAATTTCAGTAATAATGAGAATATTATCATGTATGACTTGAGCAGGCTTGAGGAATTGCCAGAGATTATTAATAATGTACTTTCTAATGCCAGATATAGGGAGAATATAGCAGACAATGCATATATGCTGGCAAAGGATAAGCATACATGGGAAGCAAGGGGGAATGAGTTTATGGAGTTGGTAGGATAGTAATTATTTTGGAAAATCGGATGTATATATACATAATTAATGGGAGGGCATAGATAATGGGAACATATCTTAATCCGGGAAATGATGAATTTTACAATGCAGTTAAAAAATCTAAAATATATGTTGATAAGACGGAATTGTTAAAATTCACTAATTCTGTTTTGTGCGGTGAACAAAAGGATATATGTGTAAGCCGTCCACGTAGGTTTGGAAAATCTATGACTGCAAATATGCTTGTTGCATATTATAGTAAAGGTTGTGAGTCAAAGGAATTATTTGATGGTCTTAAAGTAGCAGAAGAACAAGGCTACGAAGAACATCTTAATAAATACAATGTAATTCACATTAATATGATTGATTTTCTTAGCAGAGCAGAGTCGATGGATGGTTTAATAGATTATATGCAAAGAAGATTGTTGTGGGATATTAAGAAAGAATACTCAGACGTTGACTGCTTTGACTGGAATGACCTTGTAGATGTCCTTGAAACAATATATAGTGAAAAGAAACAATCATTCGTCATAATCATAGACGAGTGGGATTGTATATTTAGAAAATATCCTGATAATGTTGAGGAACAGAAGAAGTATCTGGATTTTTTGAGATTTTTTATAAAGGGAAAGTCGTATGTTGCATTGGCATATATGACAGGTATTCTTCCTATTAAGAAATATGGTGAACATTCGGCTTTAAATATGTTTGATGAGTATTCCATGACCAATCAGAGGGAATTAGCTGAGTTTACTGGTTTTACGGAAGATGAGGTTAAAGAATTATGTTTCCAGTATGATATGCCATATGAAAAAATGAAACAATGGTATGATGGATATGAGCTTAAAGGTGTTCAGATATATAATCCAAGGTCTGTTGTTATGTCGCTTCTTGGACATGATTTTGACAGCTACTGG